>Ga0335082_10001949_pt1 | contig 22161 bp, 18 predicted proteins | sample Lox_Sample_41_FD_206718 | JGI IMG/M metagenome (GOLD analysis project Ga0335082, IMG submission 206718) | Soil microbial communities from Loxahatchee National Wildlife Refuge, Florida, United States - Lox_Sample_4.1 | ecosystem: Environmental > Terrestrial > Soil > Wetlands | place: USA...
TCGATCGTGATTTCAAACGACAAGTATCTTTGTAGGGATAGATTTATCGGTCCAGAGGATGGTTCGCAGGTCGGAATGAATCTGTGACTACAGCTACGATCTGAACATCCAACTAGCCAGCCGGAAGGGTGAGTTCAGGATTCCATGTACAACGTAGTAAGGAGGACGTAATGAAGATCAGCGTGAGCAGCATTCGCTTAGTTCTTGCTATCATGGCCGTAATTGCAACGATGGCAACGGCTGCATCAGCCCAACAGTTGATCGGTACCTACACAATTGACTACTACTACAACGCAGTGGGTTGTATGGACGGATTTCCGAATTCTCCCCCTTCAAATCCGTTTTACTGCACCTACATTCCACCTGGTCCGGTCGTAATACCTGCTTCGCCTGGACCTTACCGAGCAACAGTGAGTGTGGCACCCGGGCTCACCTTTTACTCTGCCGGCGTAATCTGGAATGGCGACGCAAATAGCGGAAGTTCCATGTTGCTGCCCACGACGCCGGGGGCCAGTGTGGATTTCAATCATACTGGGGCCGACATCGTCTTCTATTACTGGGATTGGTATCCATGGGACAACAGTCCGAGTTGGGGGGAACAGATCCAACTTTATAGGGAAAACACGCCTGAACCGGGCACGCTGATGATGTTCGGAACTGGTTTGCTAGCGTTGGTGGGCGCATTTCGGCGCAAGCTGTTCTAGTCATGGATGGCCCATACCGAGACAACTTGCTCGTAATGACGACCACACTTCCCGTTCCCGAGCCGAAGCGGACTGGCCATTCTCAGGGTTGGTCTGCTCGGCCTCGGGCTAGTGCTTACTGGCAAGACTGTCGGTTAGAAACACTAAACCAGGTGCGAAATAAGAGGCGTCTCTGGCGGTATTCCGTCCCGTGCGTCACATACGTGTCATTCATCATTTCTGGCTTCATTTTGGAAACAGGCCGGGGCGGCTGCGCTCACAGTGTTTCGGTCTTCGCTGAATCGAGCTTCGCCTGATGCGGGTCTCGGCTGCCACTTCGTCCTCTATCGGTGGTAGTGAGCCGACCTAAACGGAACCTACTTCTGCACGTGCGCGGAGTGGGTTTGCGAATGAACCGACGACACTGGTCAGAACTCAGCCAGCGGCTTCGCTATCTGTTCGCTGATAGTGCTGTCGTCGATTTTGTAGCGGTCGTGCCTCCCTGACCGATATATCGTGATTTGATTTCCATGCCTTCAACTCGGCTTCGCAGAGTCAGTTCACAACTCCAGGTGGAACTCCGGCGCTTTCCTTCATGTGCTGTTCCAAACGCTCAACCGCGTCGCGCATTCCTCGTGTGATGCAGTCTGGGCATATATCGACGGTCTTGCCCTTCGGATGGTCTTGCCAACAAGTCTCACGTGAGACAGCAGGTGACTGTACTGCCCATTGAGGAATTGCCACGCTCCAACCCTCAGCTTCAGCATTGGCGCGAACATCGGACTTCTTAGTCGCGACGCCGGCGAAGCACTTGCCGCACTTACAGCACTTGACTACATACAGGTCATTGCGTTTGGTCATAAGCGTCGTTTACGTTGCTTCTGACATGGTACTCGTCTGGATCAGGCCGGCGGCGTAGATTTCCTGGCCTTTTCTCGCAGTACGAGGGCTCCCCGGTGTTTCCGCTTACTCGCTGCGGGATTCGCCGTGCGACGTGATGTAAACGTGATGCACGAACCGTCGCAACACCGTGTTTTGCGGCATTAAACCAAACCACCACTTTTGGCTAAGTCGCTGTAAATAATTGATTTAGATTGTCTCTTGATTTCGGTGAACCGGTCTCAAAATCCGCCGAGGTTCACCCCTCGTGGGGGTTCGACCCCCCTCCCGGCACCAGGCTTCCCCGCGCGTGCGACTTCTCTCCTCCCTTGAAGTTCATCATCTCAACGCAGGGCCGTTCTGATCGGCAGCTTGAACCAAAACACCGATCCCTGGCCTAACTGGCTTACCACTCCTATGTTGCCGCCGTGCGCCTCGACGATCGTCTTCGCAATGGCCAAACCCATGCCTGTACCGTGCGCCGCGTACTGCTGGTTTTTGCCCCGGTAAAACTTCTCGAAGATGAGTGGCTGCTCGAAGCTGTCGATTCCAGGCCCATGGTCGGCAACGCTGACGACGACATTGCGGCCCTCTCGTTCTGCCGTCAGCCTGATGCTCGTGCCCGCAGGTGAATACTTCGCGGCGTTTTCTAGCAGGTGCGTGATGACTTCCCGTATGCGCTCCGCATCCATGGTCAGTTGCGGAAGCCCTGCAGCGATGCTGACTTCGACGGTGTGCTTCTGCAGCAAGTGTCTAGTCGTCTCCAAAGCGGAATCGACCACGTCGCCGGTGTCATGGGATCGCAGATCCAGCTTCACCAGTCCGGAGTCGAGCTGCGCCATTTCCGCAGCCTCGCCCACCAGGCGGTTCAGCCGGTCGGTCTCTTCATCAATCACAGTGAGCAATTCCTTCTGCTGGTCTGCATCTAATGGGGCGGCCGTCAACAGGCTGCTTACGCTCGCCTTGATGCTGGTAAGCGGCGTGCGAAATTCGTGCGTCACCGAATCCAGCAGTGCTGACCGCAATCGTTCACTCTCCTGTGCCGCGCGATGCAAAGTGACCTGGTCCACGGCACGCGCCCTCTCGATGGACATTCCTGCGAGACTGCCAATCGCTTCCAGCGACTCACGCGATAGATTGCCACCGGCCACGGCCAGCGCCCCCACGGTCTTCACACCCACTCGCAATGGAACGTAGCTGGACCCATTGTCCTGCAACACCGGCTCGCCCCGGGCTGCAACCGCACGGAGCGTGTTGTCGTCGAAAACCGCTTCCGGCCCGGATCGGTATGCTGCCGTCCGGTCCGTGACAAACAGCGCCGCCCCCGCAGTCGAAAAGGTGTCGGCGATGATCGCCGGCAGCTTGTTCAGCAGCGAGACCAAGTCCTCCATCGTGAGAAGCTGCTGGCTCAACGCATACAGTCGCTCGACTTCATGACGACGGCGCTTGGCGTCTTGGGCTTCGCGCCGCGCTCGTTCCGAGAGATTTCCCGCAACCAGTGCTGTGACCAGAAATGCCACCAGCGCAATCCAGTTCTGGGGATCGGCGATGGTAAAGGTGTGCAGCGGCGGCAGAAAGAAGAAGTTGAACGCGGCGGTCGCTGCCACTGACAAAACCACGGCATGGCGCAGTCCCCAATATGCCGAGACAAACAGGACGGTGATCAGAAACACCAGGGCGACCGCCGTTGGATTGACGTCGAGGTAGCGGCCGGTCGCGATTAGGGCCGCCAGTCCGGCGAACATTTCCACATAGCGGACGGCGGCGGTACGCGTGTCTTTTTTCACGCCAGCATTCTACGCTGCGCGTGACAATTCCTAAGGTTGCACGCAGAATACTCCCAATGCAGAAAACGCCGGAGCAATGGCTGGACGAAGTAGCGCCCGCAAAGTCCCAGGGAATTCTGAAGCTGTTTCTTGGCTACGCCCCCGGAGTGGGCAAGACTTACTCGATGCTGAGCGAAGCCATTCGCCGCGCCAGTCGCGGCGAAGAAGTCGTGATTGGCGTGGTGGAGACCCATGGTCGCAAGGCCACTGCTGAACTTGCTGCCAAGCTCGAAACCGTTCCCCGGCGCCGACTGGAGTACAAGGGTACGCTGTTCGAGGAAATGGATGTTGACGCGATACTGGCCCGCCGGCCGTCGGTTGTCGTCGTGGACGAACTCGCGCACACCAACATCGACGGCAGCAAGCACCACAAACGCTACGAAGACGTAATGGAGTTGCTCGACCACAACATTGATGTCCTTTCCACCATGAATGTCCAGCACGTCGAAAGCCTCGGCCCCACCGTCCTGCAGATCACCGGCGTGCAGGTGCGCGAAACCGTACCCGATTGGGTCATGCAGCGCGTGGATGAAATCGTGCTCACTGACGTCACCCCCCAGGCGTTGCAGAAGCGCATGATGCGCGGTGATATTTACCCTACGGAGCGGGCCGGCCGCGCCTTGTCGCACTTTTTCCGTCCCGGCAACCTGATCGCGCTGCGCGAGCTTGCCTTGCGTCAGGTGACCCAAGTCGTCGATCGCAGCCTTGACGCCATTCTGGAGAAAGAGGACATCCCTGAGCCATCCTCCGTGCGCGAGCGCATCCTCGTCTGTATCAGTTCCAATCCCGCCGCCCAATTCCTGATTGCCCGCGGCTCGCGCATGGCACAAGGAATGAAAGGCGACTTGTTTGTCTGCTATATCGACACCGGCAGTCAGTTCGGGCCCGACGACCAGAAAACGCTGGCGGATAATATCCGCTTTGCCGAGAATCTCGGCGCGCGGGTGTCGAAGATCAAGGGCAAGACCGTTGCCGAAGCAGCCGCTCAGTTCGTGCGTGAGAACCATATCACTCAGGTCATCTTCGGACGCTCCGCCCGCACCGGCTGGCAGCGCTATTTGTACATGCAGGCGATCCTCCGATTTCTGCAAAGCGCGCCCTCCGTTGACGTGCATATCGTCACCCAGGAGGTCCGCTGATGGCGGATCGCGCCCACATCCTCGTGGTGGACGATGAACCGCAGATTACCCGTGTGCTACGAACCGCACTGACCGCCCAGGGCTACGAGATTCGCGTCGCCAACAACGGCGAAATGGCGCTGGAGATCATGAAGGACTGGGCCCCCCACCTGATCATTACCGACCTGAGTATGCCTCAGCTCGACGGCGTCGAGCTCTGCCGTCGCGTGCGCGCCATTTCCCAAGTGCCCATCCTCGTTTTGTCCGTCCGCGATCAGGAGCGGCAAAAGATCGAGGCCCTCGATGCCGGGGCCGACGACTACGTTACCAAACCCTTCAGCATGAACGAACTGCTGGCCCGGGTGCGCGCCAATCTCCGGCGGGCTCCCCAGGCCGAGCAACCCTCCGAGGTCATCGATGTGGGTGACTTCCATATCGATCTTGCCACCCGCTCCGTGGTAGTGGATGGTCGCGACCTCAAACTCACCCCCAAGGAGTTTGACCTTCTCCTGTATTTGTCGCAACACCCTCGCCGCGTCATTCCCCATCGCACTTTGCTGGCCGCTGTCTGGGGTGCCAACAGCACCGAGCAGCCCGAGTATCTCCGTGTATTCATTGGACAACTGCGCAAGAAAGTCGAACCCGATCCGGCTGAGCCCCGCTACCTGTTGACCGAACGCTGGGTGGGTTACCGCTTCGAGCCCGGCTCCTGACTTTTACCAACTCTTTATCTCGTCCTTAGCCCGCCCTTAGCTCCTTCAGTGTCGAATGACAGTAGTGCACCACCGGCAGGAGCCGAAATGACAGCATTCCTGATCATTGCGAGTTCGAGTTTGGTGTTTTACGTCGGCCTTCTGGTCGCGCTTCATCTCGATGGCCGGAAGCGGCACGCGGCCGCGGGACCGATCCGCAAGTTAAGCCTCGGCACTGTCGCCGAACTTGGTGACGTACCACCAACCGCCGGCGCGAGCTTTGCGGCCCACCGGCGTAATTCGACTGCGGTTCTGGGTCGATTCGCCGACACCACGCGCCGCGCGAAGTCCAAATCGCAAGTCGCCTTCAGCGAGCCCGCGGAGGTGATTACTCTTCCGAAGCTCGCTCGCGGCGAAGACGACCGGCAATGCGGTTAATTCCACCGCGAAAGGAAGACGTATGCGCGACATCATTCTCATCGCCGCGACAGTAGCATTCTTTCTGCTATCGATCGGATACGTAAAGTTCTGCGATCGGGTCAAGTGAGGAATCCAGATGCACACCCAAGCCATCATTATGTTAGCCATCACCATTCTCACCGGAGCGTACCTGGTCTACGCCCTGCTCCGTCCGGAAAAGTTCTGATATGACCCTAAACGGCTGGTTACAAATCGCTTTGTATCTCTTCGTGATCTTCCTGGTCACGAAGCCGCTCGGCGTATACATGGCGCGGGTGTTCAACCGCGAGCGCACCTTCCTCGATCCCGTATTGCGGCCCATCGAGCGGCTCATCTATCGCATCACCTGGGTGGATGAGAACCATGAGATGCGGTGGACCGAGTACGCAATATCGATGCTGCTCTTCAGCGTGGTGCCGATGCTGCTGCTGTACCTGATCGAGCGGGTGCAGCTTTTCCTGCCCTGGAATCCGCAGAAGTTTGCGGGAGTGCCGCCTGATCTCGCGTTCAATACCGCGGCGTCGTTCACCACCAACACCAACTGGCAGAACTACTCCGGCGAAGTCGTCATGAGCTATTTCACGCAGATGGCCGGCCTCGCTTATCACAATTTCACATCAGCCGCAGTTGGAATCGCGCTCGCGATTGCATTCATTCGTGGCATCTCGCGCCGGCAGAAAGAGACCATTGGCAACTTTTGGGTCGATATGGTCCGCACGACCCTGTGGGTTTTGTTGCCTATCTGCCTGATCGGCGCTCTTCTGCTGGTCTCGCAGGGCGTGGTGCAAAATCTGCGTCCGTACGACAAGGCGACTTTAGTTGAGCCACAACGGGTTCCACATGTGGGCCCGGACGGTAAGCCCGCGGTCGATGCCAACGGGAAACCCGTGATGGACACTGTCACCGAGCAGACTATCGCCCAGGGGCCAGTTGCATCGCAGGAAGCCATCAAAGAGCTCGGGACAAATGGTGGTGGCTTCTTCAACGCCAATAGTGCGCATCCGTTTGAAAACCCTACGCCGTTTTCGAACTTCATTGAGATGTTCGGGATCTTCGCGATCTCCGCCGGACTGACCTACACGCTCGGCCGCATGACAGGCTCGCCACGCCACGGCTGGGCTGTGTGGTCGGCGATGGCGATTTTGTTCCTGTGTGGAGTCCTGGTTGCCTATTGGGCTGAGGCCCGAGGCAATCCGCTCTTAACCGGCGTCGATCAGCGCGTGTCGGCCTTGCAGCCCGGCGGCAACATGGAAGGTAAAGAGGCTCGCTTCGGCATTGCTAATACAGCGCTGTGGGCCACCATGACCACCGACGCCAGTTGTGGCGCTATCAATGGCTGGCATGACTCGTTCACTCCTCTTGGCGGCATGGTTCCGCTGGTCAACATGATGCTTAGCGAAGTGATCTTCGGCGGAGTCGGCGCCGGCATGTATGGAATGCTGATCTACATCGTTCTGACCGTATTTATCGCGGGCCTGATGGTAGGACGAACACCTGAGTATCTGGGCAAGAAGATTGAGGCTTACGACGTCAAGATGGCGATGCTGGTGGCGCTGGTATTTCCACTGGTCATTCTCACGTTCGCCGCAATTTCGTCGATTGCAGGATTCGGCACTTCCAGCATCTTGAACCCCGGCCCCCACGGCCTGAGCGAAATCATCTATTCGTTCACTTCGCAGGCCGCCAACAACGGCTCCGCGTTCGCAGGACTCACCACCAACACGCCTTGGTACAACATTGCCGGCGGAATCACTATGCTGGTCGGCCGCTTCCTAATGATCATCCCCATGCTGGCCATCGCCGGAAACCTCGCGCAGAAAAAATATGTTCCGCCGTCGCTGGGAACGTTTCCGGTGACCACGCCGCTGTTCACCGTTTTGTTGATGGGCGTAATCATCATCGTTGGAGCGCTCACCTTTTTCCCGGCATTGAGCCTGGGACCAATACTCGAGCACCTGTTGTTGGGTGCTGGAAAGACCTTCTGAGGTTCAGGAATGGCCACAAGCAAGAAAGCAATTTGGGAATGGAAGATTGTGCGGCGCGCCGCGCTTGACTCGGTGCTGAAGCTGCATCCGATCAAGATGATGGGTAATCCCGTCATGTTCGTGGTCGAAATCGGCAGCGTCATCACTACCGTCATGCTCTTTCTCGGCGGCGCCGGCTTCAAATTCAACTTGCAGATCACCCTGTGGCTCTGGTTCACCGTGCTCTTTGCCAACTTTGCCGAAGCCATGGCGGAAGGCCGCGGTAAGGCGCAGGCCGACACGCTTCGCAAAGCGCGTTCGGAGACGATGGCCAACCGCCTGACTAAGTCTGGTGGTGTCGAGCAGGTTAGTAGTTCGAAGCTGCGCGCCGGCGATTTCGTGATGGTGGCGGCGGGCGAGTTCATCCCTTCCGACGGCACCATCATCGAAGGCGTTGCTTCCGTCGATGAGTCCGCCATTACCGGCGAATCGGCGCCCGTTATCCGTGAAGCCGGTGGCGATCGCTCCGCCGTGACCGGTGGTACGCGGGTTCTCTCCGACCACATCAAGGTCGAGATAACCTCCAACCCCGGCGAAACGTTCCTGGATCGCATGATCGCGCTCGTCGAAGGTGCCGAGCGCCAGAAGACGCCCAACGAGATTGCACTGAACATTCTGCTCGCGGGCCTGACCATCATCTTCCTGCTTGCAGTCGTCACATTGCAGCCATTCGCGATTTATTCCGGCTCGCCGCAGACCGTGTTTGTACTCGTGTCCCTGCTGGTGTGCCTGATTCCGACAACCATTGGCGGACTGCTCTCAGCCATCGGCATCGCCGGCATGGATCGCCTCATCCAGCACAACGTGCTGGCCATGTCGGGCCGCGCGGTCGAAGCCGCGGGCGACGTAAACACCCTGCTGCTCGACAAAACCGGCACAATTACCTTCGGCAATCGACAGGCTGCCCGCTTTATTACGGCTCCCGGCGTTCCGGAATCGGAGTTGGCGGACGCGGCACAGCTCTCGTCGCTGGCTGATGAAACTCCTGAGGGCCGGTCCATTGTCGTGCTTGCGAAAGAGAAGTACGGATTGCGGGGACGCGAGCTGGCTTCGCACGAGGCCCAGTTCATTCCCTTCTCCGCCCAGACGCGTATGTCGGGCGTCAACATGAATGGTTTCGAGATCCGCAAAGGTTCGGCCGATGCCATCGCGGCGTACCTGGACAAACAGAGCATCAAGTTCCCGGTGGAGGTGCAGGACACGGTTGATCAGATTGCCCGCGAGGGAGCAACGCCTCTCGTCGTCGCCGAGAAGACTCGCGGCGCGCTCGGTGTAATCGAACTGAAGGACGTTGTGAAGGGCGGCATGCGCGAGCGCTTCGACCAGCTTCGCGCCATGGGAATCCGCACCGTCATGATCACTGGCGACAACCCGCTGACCGCTGCTGCTATCGCACGCGAAGCCGGTGTTGACGACTTTCTAGCCCAGGCTACGCCGCGCGACAAGATGGATCTCATCAAGCGCGAGCAGGCTGATGGCAAGCTGGTCGCGATGACCGGAGACGGCACTAACGATGCCCCCGCACTCGCGCAGGCCGATGTGGGAGTGGCGATGAATACGGGCACGCAGGCAGCCAAGGAAGCCGGCAACATGGTCGACCTCGACTCGAACCCGACGAAGTTGATTGAAGTGGTCGAAATCGGCAAGCAGCTGCTTATGACTCGCGGCTCGCTGACCACGTTTTCCATCGCCAATGATGTGGCGAAATACTTCGCTATCATCCCCGCGATGTTTGCTGGAACCTTTCCCGTTCTCAACGCGCTCAACATCATGCGTCTGAGGACGCCCGAATCAGCCGTACTGTCGGCGGTAATCTTCAACGCGGTAATCATCATCGCGCTAATACCGCTGGCCCTGCGTGGCGTGCGCTATCGCGCGATGGGCGCCGCTGCGTTGCTTCGCCGCAACCTCTGGATTTACGGCGTCGGCGGCATCATCATTCCGTTCATCGGCATCAAGCTCATCGACATGCTGATTACGCGCGCAGGTTTGGCGTAGGAGATTCACATGAAGAAGAACCTCATAATTTCAGTCCTGATGACCATTGTCACCACCATCCTGTTGGGAATCGTGTATCCGCTGGTGGTTACGGGAATCGCCCAGGTGATCTTCCCGCAAAAGGCCAACGGCCAACTCATCAGCCAGAGCGGCAAGCTTATGGGCTCGCACGTGATTGGCCAGCCCTTCGGCGGGCCGACGTACTTCCATTCACGCCCATCGGCCGCTGGTACGGGATACGATGCCACGAGTTCCGGCGGCACGAACCTCGGACCAACCAATAAGGCACTCATCTCTCGCGTGCAGTCAGACGCGGAAGCTTTGCAGAAAGAGAATCCCGGAGTCCCGGTGCCCGTCGATCTCGTGACCACGTCGGCTTCCGGCCTCGATCCACACATTTCGATTGCGGCTGCAGAGTTCCAGGTGCCGCGCGTCGCGCACGCCCGCGGAATCTCTGAAGCGCAACTTCGGCAGTTAGTCGCTGCTCATACCGAATCGCGTCAGTTCGGGTTTCTCGGAGAGCCCCGCGTCAACGTGCTCGAGCTGAACCTGGCACTTGATCGCGAGGCTTCCCATTGAGACTCGCACGACTTCTTCTCACGGCGAGCCTTGCCCTTTTGACTGCTTCCCATTGCGTGGGTCAAGCCAATACGACCTCTCCGCCATCAGACCAGAAGCCAGCATCGGATCAGGCCGCCGCTCCGGCTACGCCATCAGCCGCTGCCCCAACGCCGTTGCCCACACCCGCTGCTTCGGGACCGTTACAGTTATCGCCACCAATCAACTTTGAGGTTGGCTCTCTGGGCAAGTACAGCATCAACGGCGCGGTGAGCGGCATCGGACTGTTCCAGAACAACTCCGTACCCGGCAACAATCCGCAGGAAGGCGCCTTCACCAACGCGTTCATCTTCTTTCAGAAGACCACCGGCTGGTTCCAGTTCTACGTCCAGGCCGGCGCCTACGATACCCCTTCGCTGGGAGCGGCGTTTGTCTCCAACGCCACATCCAATAGCGATCTCTGGGGCCCGGTTCCTACGGCTTACGTAAAGCTGGTGCCGGGGAAAAACACCAACATCCTGATTGGCATCCTGCCGACATTGATGGGCGCTGAGTACACTTTCAGCTTCCAAAACATGAACGTCGAACGCGGCCTGTTGTGGAACCAGGAAAACGCCATCACTCGCGGCATCCAGATCAACCAGACGATGGGAAAGTTCACCGCCTCGTTTAGCTGGAACGATGGCTTCTATTCCAACCGCTACTCGGGGCTGAGCGGCTCGCTGACTTACACCAAGGGACCGCACAGCCTGGCGTTCCAGGGCATGGGATATCTCGGGACAACCAACTGGCAAAACCTGGCGACGCCCCTTCAGAACAACAGCACGATGTACGTCGCTTCGTACACGTACACAAAAGGGAGCTGGGTCATCCAGCCCTACTTCCAATACAGCAATGTTCCCACCAATCCCACGATTGGTGTCGTGCACGGGGCCTCCACTTGGGGCGGCGCGATTTTGGGAAGTCACACCTTTAAGCGTGGGTTCTCGCTGGCAGGACGCTGGGAGTACATCGGGAGCACAGGCAACAACGCTGAACAAGCCGTCAACCTGATGTACGGACCGGGCAGCACGGCGTGGTCGCTCACGCTGACTCCCACTTACCAGTACAAGAAGTTCTTCACCCGCACCGATATTGCGTATGTGGCAACCAGTAACTTCACGCCGGGCTTTGCCTTCGGTTCGTTCGGCACGAAACCCAGCCAGACCCGCGGCGTAGTGGAGTTGGGCTTCCTGTTTTGATTAACCTTTCGTACGCGCAAGACCAACGCGTGTCACCAGTTCCTCCGCAATAGAAAAGACCCGCTGCGCTCTGCGCCTGGCGGGTCCTTCCGGTTAGCTGTTGGGATTGGCCTGAGGCTGTCCACTCTCGTGGCCTCAGCGAATCAACTCGACAGCATTTCGAGCGATGCGAGCATTAGAGCGGAAGCCCTAAGCCTCAGCCACCTCACTTGGGATACAACTGTGACAATCAGATTTCATATATTTTGGATCACCCTCCTTTCCAGTGTGCTCAGACAATAGCATCCCTTCAGGACGCGATGCAAATCGTCTCCGGTGAGTCTTCACGTCGCACTGGCGTTCAATTCCCCGCCAGTTTGCCCTGCACCGTTCCTACCCATCCCACTTGGAATTCCGGTGCAATCGTCTGCGCCAATTGGAGCGCCCTTTCGTAGGCCTGTCGCGCCTCGTCCTCGCGGCCCATCGCCCGCAGCACATCACCTAGTGTGACATTCGCCTTCACCGACGCCGGTGCCAGCGTCACCGCCGTCTGGGCCTCCGCCAGCGCATCATCCAACCGCTTCGCCTGCAGAGACTCATTGGCCTTCTGGATGTAGCCAACGGCCGCCGCCATCGGCACCGCAAAATGCCCCTCGAAAACATACACGCCATTCTGGATCACTGCCGTGGGCTTCAATTGCTGAAACTGCGCATACGGATTCAACTCCGCCGGCCCATATTCAAATCCCGACAAGTCGGCCCCGCTGATCAGCACCGGCCCGTCAATCTCCGCTGGCACGTCGTAAAACTTCTCTCCGATCCACAGCGCATCCTGCGTCGGCAGCGGCTTGCACGGAATCCCGTAGTATTGATACGGCACCACCCCCTCGGCAAAATACACGAACCAGCAATCCTTGATGCCGCGCTGCTGCAAATAACGGCTGGTCGCCTTCAACTGTTGTCCCCAGTCCGAGTTTGAATCGCTCAGCAGGTGCCAGGTCTGCGACGGCCCTCCCCACAACTCGTTGGCGTATGGAATGTAGTCCGGATACGCCTTTACCGACGTGACAGTCTGCATCCCCAGCAGCACCAGTCCCACCGCCATCCAAATTCGGCTCTCGCGGCCCAGAGCCATCACCGCTCCCGCTTGCAACACGGTGAGGGACGCATACATCGGCAACACGTGCCGCATGCCGATGTTCATGTGCGCACTCATCGCCACCGCCAGGTAAATCACCGGGGGCAGAGTCAGGAACCACACCTCCCTCGCCGGTAGCTTGCGTCTCACCACCGCCCAAATCGCGATCAGCATCAGCGCCAGGAAGGCCACCGTGGACTTGATCGCCATCGCCACCGGAAAGTAGAACCACACGCCATGTGGATACGGTTTCCCCAGCAGATAGCTGGCGTAGAAGTCCGAAATCATCCGCACGTCCGCCAGCCCATAAATGTACGATTCCGGAAGCAGCTTATAGTGCGAGATCGTCTGCAGCAGCTTCAGCTCATTCGGCCGCGACAGCCCCTTGACGTACTCCGCCGCCGGAGGGTTCAGATCCAGTCCTGCCGGGCGCGCCGCATAACGAAATCCGTAGAAGCCCCACAAGATCGTCAGGCCGATAATGGCCGTCACCACCAGCGCACCGAAAGCGCGCCCAAAGGAAAGCCGCTCCCGCGCTTCACTCCCGCGCGAGCGCCACCACTCCACCAGAGCCAGCGCCACCAGGCTCGGCGCGGCCAGAAACCCCGTGTGCTTCGTGGCAAACGCCAGTCCAGTCGCGATGCCGACCAGCACCAGCCTTCCCGCCGACGGTTTCTTCACACAGCGATAGAACGCATACACCGTGGCAAACAGGAAGCACGACAGTCCCACGTCCGTGGTGACGAACGCTCCGTGCGCCAGGAAGTTCGGGTCGAACACGAACAGCACCAGCGCAAAGAACGCCGCCGCCAGCCCGAACATCTCTCGCGCCGCGCAGAACACCAGCAGCGCCAGCAGCACGGTCAACAGTGACGCGGCCATACGCGCGCGAAACAGTATCTTGTCCGCGTCGTTGCTGAAGACAAATTCTTTTCCGTTGAGAAAGGCCTCGTGCTTGAACTCGCGCCCTTGCAGCGGAGGCACCTTCAAATCCATCCCCAGCAGCGGCAGTGCGGCCAGCATCTTGACCAGCGGCGGATGTTCAGGATTCAAGCCAAAATCGCCCGTCTTGAGCGACATGTACCCCGCGAAAATGTGGTCGTCTTCGTCCCACGTAATCGATTCCTGTCGGATGGTCAGCACGAGCTGCGTAACAAGAATGGCGAGTAGAAAAACAACACCAGCGAAAACCGCGGCGCGCTGCAGGCCTGAATTTCTCACATGGTCTCCCGATGCTGTACCCAACAATTTACGCCGTCGAACATACTAACAAAATCGATTTTTCGCTTACCGGGTCTGCAAATTATGCTTGCTTGCCACCGCTAAACCCGTACAATGACCAGCCATGGGCGCCATCGTCAACTCATGGGACGTCAAAGAAGACCCGAACATTGCCCGGATTGAAGAGCAGATTGACTGGTACGACTCAAAGAGCGGGACCTTCCAGAAGAAGTACAAGCGGATCAAGCTCATCGAAATTGTTTCCGCAGCGCTGATTCCGTTTCTTTCGGCCCTGCATCTTTCTGAGAAAGCTTCCTATATTCCCTTCACCATTGGCACGGTGACTGCCCTGCTCGGCGTGCTCATCACCATCCTGGAAGGCATTCTGCAATTACAGCAGTATCATCAGAACTGGGTCGCCTATCGCGGAACGTGTGAGGCCCTCAGGCACGAGAAGTTCACTTACATCGCAGCCGCTGGAGTCTACGCAACCGCTCCTAACCCTCACGCCTTGCTCGTTGAACGCTGTGAGACGATCGGTTCTCAAGAGAACACTAAGTGGAGTTCGCTGCAGCAACCGCAACAGATCGGCACCCATGGATCCGGCGACGGCGAACCCAAATAGACGCTGGGATACTCGCGCGCTCCCCCACTTCGGGGCATTTCAGATCGAATTCTTCATGGGCGGATGAAGGACCCGCGCCTATTTTTTGATTTCGGCCAATTTCATCCCAAGCCAGAAGGCCCCAATGGCCAATCCTGACGCGAGACTGAAGAGTGCCGTCCCCACCTTCCAGAATTGGTCAGGACGTAGTCCCTTGATCATCTGCCCGATTGTCAGTGAATCCGTCTGCGTTTCAATTTCCGGCTTCTTTTCGGCGGCACGCTTCTTGGCGATTTCCTGGAAGTCTGCGAAGACACCCTTGAACTCTTCGGACTTGAAATAGCCTGGGTCCAGTGGGGTAATTTGCACACGAAACTCCAACCGATCCTTGAGCATCGCTTCCTGAAAAAGGCCTTCCTCGAGTATCACCAGCAAGGGAAGCTTCAGGCCAAAAGCCATCGCCGCCTCGATCTGGTTCCATACCGTTGGGTATCGGGCATCGGCAATCCTCTTCTCATTCTTGGAACCTGGCTTGTCTCGGGCGTCGACCACTAGCAGTCGTGTGAAAGCAAGCACGATCACGGCCTCAGCTTCCTGCATTAAGTCACGGGTTTGCAGGACGGGCTGTTTGGCTGTATAGCTGCCACGCCCAACAGTGAGCCGCACGCACCCATTCTGCACCAGGAACGATTCGAACGCCTGCACAAACTGTTCTTGGTCTGGGGAATATGTGGCACCGACGCTGAGGAATACTTTCATCGCGGAATGGCCTCAAGCGGAGAGATCCTCGCGCTGCACTGGGCAGATAGCATTGCGACTCTCCCACCTCTGGGATTTAGTTCGTTCGCATTTTACTGCTCGTGCCAGGATTTGTCGTTAATCCACATGGGAATAAGCACATGGACAGGCTAATCCCGCAAAGCACACGTGAGTTGTAGAGTGCAGGCTATATCAGGCCTGCACCTTGCCCTGCAACATCGCCCTTTCGCCTACAATAGGAGCGATGTTCCGTGAGTTTTTCCGCTCGATGAAGACCCGCGAAGAGCGTCTTGCGTGGCTGGTCGCCATCGGCGCTGACGCACTGCAACTGCTCGTGATACCTCTCTTCGCCGAAGGGGCCCTCTCACCGGCTGACGCCGTCCTTGACGCTGTGGTTGCCGTTGCGCTGGTCCGTCTGCTGGGCTGGCACTGGGCCTTCCTGCCGACCCTGATGATCGAGGCCCTTCCCGGCGCGGACCTCTTCCCGACGTGGACCGCTGCCGTCTTTTTCGTGACTCGCCAGATGCACCATTCCGGCGAGCCCATCATCCTCCCGCCAGAGCACCCTGCCCCGCACACTCGGTAGGCAACAATCGCGCCAAAAGCGAACAGCGGCCTTATCCGGCCGCCGCCCTTACAATTCAATCTCCCTAATCAAGTCCAGCAGCTAGTCGCTAGTTGTCTACCACCCCGCCAACTCCTCCAGCACCTTATAGACATCGCTCGCCTGCGGCAGGATCTCGTCCTCCACCTGCGGCTGATAGGCGATGAAGGTGTCTTTGGCGGCGACACGTTTCACCGGAGCGTCGAGGCTATCGAAGAGTTCGTCGGCGATGCGGGCGGCGATCTCCGCTCCGTAGCCCCAGCTCAGCGTGTCTTCGTGCGCCACCAGCACGCGGTGGGTCTTGCTTACCGAGTTGGCAATCGCCTCCCAGTCGTAGGGGTTGAGCGTGCGCAGGTCGATGAGCTCGACGCTGATTTGGTGCTCGCGCTCCATGCGTTGCGCGGCTTGCAGCGAGCGCGGAACCAGCGCACCGTAAGTGATCACCGTGACGTCGTGTCCTAGCCGCACTGTTTTGGCTTTACCGAACGGGACCATGTAGTCCGGCCCGGGATACGCGGCGCGCCCATACGTCTCGCGGTAAAGCCGTTTGTGTTCGAGGAACATCACCGGATCGTCGCAGCGGATGGCGGTGCGCAGCAGTCCGTTGGCGTCGAGCGCGTTCGACGGAAACACCACTCGCATCCCCGGCGTGTGCGTGAAGATGCTCTCGCCGCACTGCGAGTGGTAAATCGCACCTCCCGTCAAATATCCGCCGATGGCCACGCGAATCACCGCCGGACACGAGAATCCGTTGTTCGAGCGCCAGCGAATCGTCGGCAGCTCGTTGCGCAACTGGTGCATCGCCGGCCAGATGTAATCGAAGAACTGTATCTCCACCACCGGCTTCAACCCACGCGTCGCCATGCCGGTCGCCCGCCCTACAATGTTGGCCTCCGCCAGCGGCGAGTTGAACACGCGGTCGGAGCCAAACGTCGCCTGTAACCCCGATGTCAGCTTGAATACCCCGCCTTTGCCCTTTACCTGCTTCTCGCGCAAATACTCTTCGCGGCTGCAGTCGGCCACGTCTTCCCCGAAGACGACGATGCGCTGGTCGCGTTTCATCTCATCCTTCAGGCAGGCGTTGATGAGATCGGCCATGGTTTTCTCGCCGCTATTTGGCTTTGCCGGCAGCGGCGGCCGAATCGGCTCCGTCTCAAACGCCGCCGTCGTTGGATCGAGGTCGGGCGAGTATAGGTACTGCAAATAGGTACCCGGCTTCGGGAACGCCGCTGCTACCGCCTTGTCCGCTGCATCCTGCACCTCGTCGGTGATGTCCAGCTCCATTTCGTGAAGCGCGGTCTCACTGAGGATGCCTTCGCTCGCCAGAAACGCCCTGCACCGCGTGATCGGGTCGCGCGCAATCTCCAGCTTCCGTTCTGTCTCGGGACGATAGAGTTTTTCGTCGTCTGACAGCGAATGCGAATACGGCCGAATCACGTGCCCATGTACGAGTGCCGGCCCTTTGCCGCCGCGCACATACTCGATAGCCGTCTTGAGCGCGGCATAGCTCGCCAGCACATCCGTCCCGTCCACCTCGGCCACATGGAAATTGGGGAACCCCTGCACCAGCCTGCTGATGTTCCCGCCCGCGGTGTTCACTTCCACCGGAACCGAGATCGCGTACTCGTTGTCCTCGATCACAAACAGCATCGGCAGTCGCAGGTTCGATGCCGTGTTGAGCGACTCCCAGAACTCGCCCTGGCTGGTCGTGCCGTCGCCTGAGGACACATACACCACCTCATCGCCGTGAAAGATGACGTCTTTGAACCGGCGATAATCACCTGTCCCCTTTTCCGCCGATTCCGGATGACGATTGAAATATCGCCCCGCCTCCGCGCAGCCCACGGCTTGCAGAAACTGCGTTCCCGTCGGCGACGACCCGCTCACAATGTTCAGCTTGGGATGGCTCCAGTGCGACGGCATCTGCCGCCCGCCCGACGCCACATCGTCGGCCGCACCCACCGCCTGCAGCAGCATTTCTAGCGGCGTATTGCCCAGCGCCAGGCACAATCCACGGTCACGGTAGTAGGGATAGAACCAGTCATAACCAGGGCGCAGCAAAACCCCCGCAGCCACCAGCAGCGCCTCGTGCCCCGCACCCGAAATCTGGAAGAAGATCTTTTGCTGCCGCTTCAGCATGATCTCGCGATCGTCAATCCGGCGCGACAGGTACATCATCCGGTAGATTTCAATGAGATGCTGAGGTGTGAGTCCTTCGTATTTTTCGGCCGGCGTAGCCGCAATCTTTGGCTCTGCCTTGGTGGTTGCCATCCATGACCTCGGGCGTGAATTGAGGGCCTCTCTAACGGCGCAAACTCATCTATTGTAAATCCCCCGCACCATCCGTCTGTCTATACTGGACGTGACATGATACGCATTTTTCGGCCGATCCCGCTGAAAAAAATCAAGCTCCTGCTGTTTGATCTCGACGGTACCCTGATCGACTCCGAGAAAGACCTGGCCGCCTCCGTAAACGCCATGTTACGGCACTTCGGTCGCAAAGAGCTGCCCCTCGAAGTCATCGACACCTACATCGGCGACGGTGCCCCCATGCTCATCCGCCGCGCTCTCGGCGACCCCGCTCACGCCACGTTCCTACAGGAGGCGCTTAACTTCTTCCTCCACTACTATCGCGAACACAAACTCGACACTACCCGCGCCTACGAAGGTATCGAGGAGGCGCTTCGCCAAGTCGCTATCTACGACGGACGCGTCCGCCACCTGGCCGTCCTCACCAACAAACCCGTCCGCGTCTCGCGCGACATCCTCGCCGGTCTTGGCCTCTCGCAGCACTTCTTCCAATCCTATGGGGGCAATAGCTTCGAAACCAAAAAGCCCGATCCGTTCGGCGCCCAGACCCTCATGCACGAGGCTGGCGCTACAGCGGAAGAAACCGTCATGGTCGGCGACTCCCAAGTGGACGTGCTCACCGCCCGCAACGCCAACTTGTGGAGCATCGGCGTCACCTACGGTTTCGCCCCCCACACTCTGGAGCGCACCCACCCCGACATCCTGGTGGACACTCCGCGCGAACTCGCGCAGGCGTTGACCGCCGGCCTGGCTTAGGGTGCCGTTTTCCCTAAGCCCATCTACAGCAAAGTCGAAAACCCTTTTTCATGCTCCTCGACCAGCCAAGCGGAAAGAATTAGGAGCGCTGACGTTCCTCTTGAGCGGACGCAGTATGGGGCAGTCGGGAACTACGCAGCACATTCGGGCTTGGAACCCGTGACCTTGCCTTCATGGGAGGGGAAAGCGATTGCCACACTATGTGCAACTTTTTTCACCTCGCCTCAACGGGATGATTGGCATGTGCTTGATGATAAGCGACTTGCCTTCATTCTAAGTGGCAGAGTACGTGCGTATATGCAGTCGGGAATATCTTAGCCTCCGGGAGCTAGAACAGTCACTCGGGTGGCGGTCCCGGCCCAAGCCCACCTGGAAACGCCGTACCACCTGGTTGGATACGGAGAGGAGGTTCCCTCCATGAAATTCAAATGCATTGTGGCAGCCATCGCTGTCCTGTGCGTAGGCTCCATTACCTGTTCGGCAGGTACCATCCAGTCGTACACGGATGTCTTGGGCGGAACGCCCGCGGCCGACTTCGATACCTTCCCCGATGGGACACTCATTAGCATGCAGTATCCTGGGTTGACCTTTACCCAGAATGGTGGCCCCTGGTATCCCAATGGTGGTCAGCCGATGATCAACGTTTACCCGTGGCTCTACGGATACGGCAGCAGTTCCGACTCCGGCGTCCTGACAGGAAGCACGAATAGCGGCGCACCGTTCCCCACGGTTGAAGGAATTGTCATTCAGTTCGCACGGCTGCAGAGCAAGGTGGAGGTGTTCCTGTCGGACACGTCTCCGCTCGGCGACTATCCGGTAACCGCATTTGCCAGTGACGGCAGTGTCCTGCAAACCTTCACCGTGGTGGGCACTTCCATTCTGCCTCCCGGCTACACTGGCTGTGGCAATTTCCTCTTCCCGCCACCAGGATGCTTCCCGCTTCCTGGTGTGTACGTCGGGTTTATTGATGCGACCGCCGATATCGCATCGATCCAGATCGGTCCCAGTACGGCGTACGGCGATGCCTTCGCGATCGACGACCTCCGCATGGGAACCATACCGGAACCCTCATCCCTGCTTCTGCTGGGCAGCGGTCTCCTCGGTGCGGTCGGAGTTCTGCGTCGCAAGATTAACCTGTAGCTAGTTGGATGATGAGTCTTCGACGCCGGGGAAACTCTCCCCGGTTTTTTCTGTCCCTTCGCTGAGCCTTTCCCTTGATCCAGCCCAAGGGATGCCCTAATCACTTGTCCACTTGCTACCGGTTGCGCACGGTTGGAACCGATCGCGAACCTGTGGTCAAATCCTCGTGTGGTTCATACGCAGCGTGGAAACTTGCCTTCGGAAATCGCTGCACTGCTGCACTTCACTGCTATCCTTGTCCCATGCCGCCTCCCGGCCACGTGCGTTCCCCATTCCAGGAAGGCTTCGCCGCACTGCGCGAGGAACCTCTCCTGCTGCGCGCGGAACTGACTTGGCGCTGGTGCTTCGCGCTGGCTGCATGGATTCTGGCGCTGGCTGCGGCGGCGCTGTTCCTCGACAGCCTCAAGCTCTCTGGCCTCGACCGCCTCCTCCTCGGCGCCGCGCAACCATTCCGCCAGCAGTCCGCATTGACTCAAGTCTTTCAAGGCGCGTTGCTGCGCATCGTCTGGATCAAGTTTTTCGTGCTCGCCGGCATAACCGTATTGTGGGCCTTCGCCGCCGCCATCGGTCGCGCCGCTTCGCTCCGCAATCTGGTCGCGCTCTTCGGCGACGACGACCGCGACGAAGACGCCGGCTGGCAATTCCACCCCATGCTGCAACTTCATCTGGCGCGCGCGCTGTGGACGTGGACCGCCATCGCGTCCCTGATAGCGTCATTCCTGCTCGGCACTGCGATGCTGCAACAGCAACACCCCGCCCGCGCCGCCTTCTTCTACGTCTTCGGCGTTGCGCTATCGATAGTCTTTGGCGTGGTCTTGAACTGGTTCTTTGGGCTGGCGCCTCTGTTCTGCATCCGCAATCAGGCGAACGCCCGCGATGCGGTGTCGCTCACCCTCGACTTCTGCTCCCGCCAAGGGGGACGCATCTTCGGCCTCTCGCTGGGATTTCTTGCGCTGCGATTCGTCTGGGCGGGCTCGATGTTCTTCCTGGTGCTGGCCCCAACCAGCCTCGGCAAGCACGTAGCAATCGGATGGGTGCTGCTTATGATGTTGGTCTTGTTCCTGATCTATCTAGCGGGAGCCGACGCCCTCTATCTCGCCCGCCTCGGTACCTACGCGTCACTCGCCGAGATCAATTCCCAGCCAGAGCCGCAACCCGAACCAGCACCCGATCCGCAAGCAGCGACGCCTTCGTGGACACCCTACCTGCCGCCCGACGACTCGCCCAACACGCAGCCCGCTTAAGTGCCTCAGCGCCTGGAATTTGGCTAATTGCTAATTACCAGTTACCAGTCACCGCTTTTCAGTGCGCCATCTCCAGCTTCTCTTCTTCCTTCTTCACCTTCGCCAGCGCAATCAGTTCCGCCGCCTTCTGCGCGATATGTTCGGCGCTGACCTCGAACTCCTTGATCAGCTCCCACGGCGCACCCGAATCCCCAAACCGGTCCTTCACGCCAATCGCGGCCGTGATCACGGGCATCCCAATCAACTCCGGGCTCTCGGTGATGAGGCCGCTCACTCGCCACGCCAGCGCGCCGATCTGGTGCTCTTCGGCCGTCACCACCACGCCGGTTTCTTTCGCCGCGCGCACGATAGCCTCCGCATCAATCGGCTTCATGGTGTGGATATTGACGACGCGCGTCTCGTAACCGAACTCCTGTTTCAGGATCCACGCCGCGCGCATCGCCTCTGGAACCATCGGTCCACAGGCAATGATGCTCAGCTCCTCCTGCTCGTTTCTGTACTCACTCGCGAGGACCGTGTCGAACGCATCCACCATCTTCTCCGCCTTGCGCCGCAGCCGGATCACGTTCGCCGCGCCGAACACGAACGGCGTATCATCCGTCGTCACAATCGGCGTCGCCTCGCGCGCGAATCGTATGTACTTCGGTCCAACATGGTCCAGCAACAGGTAGTCCGTCGCCTTGCGCGTTTCCACTGCGTCGCAGGGTACCGAAACCACCATGTTGGGCAGGCCGCACATGGCAAACAAATCCTCCAGCGCCTGATGCGTCGCGCCGTCCGGTCCCACCGACACGCCGCCGTGCGCCCCGGCAATCAACACGTTGAAGTTGCCGTAGCAGATCGACACGCGAATCTGGTCCAGATTTCGCGCCGCCGCGAACGTGCCATACGTCCCGAACACCGGAATCTTCCCCTCGCGCGCCAGCCC
>Ga0335082_10001950_pt1 | contig 22160 bp, 18 predicted proteins | sample Lox_Sample_41_FD_206718 | JGI IMG/M metagenome (GOLD analysis project Ga0335082, IMG submission 206718) | Soil microbial communities from Loxahatchee National Wildlife Refuge, Florida, United States - Lox_Sample_4.1 | ecosystem: Environmental > Terrestrial > Soil > Wetlands | place: USA...
ATGACCAACAGGACCGCCCTGCGCCGGATCGTCTCGACCCTCTGGGGGTACGGCGATACCCCCCTGGGGAGCACCCTCATGGAGGCAGGCCAGTATTTCAAGGGGGGCCCCCCCCTGTTCAACTCCACGGTCGGCATCACCAGCGGCACCTACACCACGCCGGTCACCGCATCCTGCCAGAAGAACTACGTCGTCTTCCTCACCGACGGCATGTCCACGAACGATTACTACTATTCCGCCTACAACAGCGACAAGAGCAAGCTGGACCCGGGCCCCGTGGGAAGAGCCTGCGAAAACACAACCGATGAGACCAAGAGCGGCGACTGCGACGGCGACGGCAAGGAACCTGTCCTCACCTACTACACAGGGTCGGTGCAGACGGATGCCAAAGGCATTCCCAACGACTGCAGCGGGAGTTCCACCACCAACAACTCCCAGAAAAAATGCGTGCAGTGGGACTTCTCCGACTCTCTGGACGATGTGGCCAGGGCCCTGAACCTCGGTCCCCAGAACATAACCCTCTACACCATCGGCTTCGGCCAGGTGAACTCCGACGCCACCGCGGTGTCGCTTCTGACCCGGGCCGCTGACAGCACCCACGGCAAGGGGGCCTTCTATACCGCCTCCAGCCAGACCGACCTCTCCAAGGCGTTCACCTCCATCATCTCCAACATCCTGGCGGTGAACTCGTCCTACGTGGCTCCGGTGGTTCCCGTCAGCCCGGAAAACCGGACCTTCGGAGCGAATCGGGTCTACATGGGCTTCTTCAAGCCCCAGGGGCAGGCCGCCTGGTTCGGGAACGTGAAGAAATACGGCCTCGACACCAATACCAACGTGATCGACGTGAACGGCACCATTGCCAACTGGGTTGACGTCAACGGCGACGGGAAGGACGACAACAGCGGCGCGAACCTTCCCTCGGGGGCCATCAACGGCACCTTCAAGAGTTCCGCCCAGTCCTACTGGAGCCCGACTCCAGACGCCGGCGACGTCACCACCGGCGGGGCCGGGTCGAAGCTGCAGACCCAGGCCAACATCACCACAACGCGGACCATCTACACCCTCACCCCCACCAACGCCAACACCCCCGGGTCGAGCCTGATCGCCTTGAACAACACCAACATCACCACCACCATCCTCAACGTGCCGGACTCGACCTCCCGCACCAACCTCATCAATTACGTCTACGGCTTGGATGTGTACGGCACCAACACCACCGCCAACCGGGGATGGGTCATGGGCGACGTGCTCCACTCCAAGCCGCTCATCATCAACTACGCAACCTACACCGTCAACAGCAGCAACGAATCGAACTGCTCCGTCAACAAGTCGCTGATCTTCGTCGGCGCCAATGACGGCATGCTGCACGCCATCAAGGATTGCGACGGCACTGAAGCGTGGGCCTTCGTCCCCCCCGACGAGCTGGCGAACCTGCAGCTGCTGGCCGGTCCCTCCGCATCCAGCAACCACCTCTACTTCGCCGATTCGAGCCCGGCTGCCTACGTCTACGATGCCAACAACAACGGCACCATCGAGACCGGCGACAAGGTCATCCTGGTGTTCGGGGAGCGCCGGGGCGGCGGAACGAACACCTCTCCCACGTCGGGCGCCTACTATGTCCTCGATGTCACCAATCCCCTCTCCCCCACCTTCCTCTGGAAGGTCGACTCAAGCACCTCCGGATTCTCCGAACTCGGTGAGAGCTGGAGCGAGCCGAAGCTCCTGAAGATGAAGATCGGCACCGCCGACAAGATCGTCGTCTTCTTCGGCGCGGGGTACGACAACCCCAACGAGGACGGGCGGTACGGAGCGACCCAGTACTTCCCCGCCACGAACCCGCCGGATATCAGCGCTATCGGCAAGAACAACGTGACCAGCGCCACCGGCACCGGCACGTCACCCTACTACCTGAATCCCAAGGGCCGGGGGGTCTACGCCGTCGAGCTGGCGACCCTCAGCGCCACCGGTGTCCCCACCATCACCACCACCCCCACCAAGACCTGGGGGTTCACCTACGGCGCGTCGACGACCGCGACGACCTCGCCGTCGATGCTCTATTCCTTCCCCAGCGAGCTTGCTGCCATCGACGCCGACAATAACGGCTACGCGGATACGATCTACGCCGGCGATACGGGGGGGAATGTCTGGCGGTTCGACGTGGGGAACACATCCACGACGAACTGGACGGCCACGAAGATCTTCGACTCCAATGGCGGTATGGGCTCGGACATCGGGCGAAAGATCTTCTTCAAGCCGTCCATCGTACTGGAGTCCACGTACCGGCGGATATACTTCGCCACGGGAGACCGTGAGCATCCGCTGAACACCAGCGTGACCGACAGGGTGTACATGCTGAAGGACCCCAATCCGCCCAGTGCGATTTCCACGGCGCTGCACGAGAGCGACCTGGTCGATGTCACCACCGACCAGCTGCAGACCACCACGACCCCCAACGGACAGGCGGGCTCGATCAGCGATATCCTCAATCAGTTGACCACGCAGTCAGGCTGGTTCCTCCAGCTCAATCAGAATTCCGGGGAAAAGGTGCTCGCCGTGCCGATGGTGTTCAACAAGGCCCTCTATTTCACCACCTATGCTCCCGGCGTCACCAACACCGATCCCTGTCTCGCGGGCAATCTGGGCACTTCCCGGCTCTACGCGGTTGATTACTCGACCGGAGAGGCGGTGCTCGATTACGATACGACCAATGATGGTATTACTCCTCCCAATTCACGGTCACTGTCTTCCAGCGGGAAGGTGCTGGGACGCAGCGACAGGGTGAAGACAACAGGGACCGGCATCCCCTCGGGACTGGTCATCGTCATAACCCCGGGTGGAAACCTCAAGGCGTTGACCGGTGTCGGCGGCGCCATACCCCCAGACAACCCCAAACCGGGCGGTGCGGCAATGCCGTTGTACTGGAGGCAAAAGTGATGCTGGCGAGGGGTATTTCGTAACCATGGCCGAGGACCCGTGAACACTATCCGTCTGCTGATAGTCCTCCTTGCCTGTTTTGCCATGATCCCGTGCGCATGCAGCAAGGACGACAAGAAGAAGGAGGGGGGGGCGGCTGCTGTTTCCCAGCAGCATGCCGGGACCCTGGCAGTGAAAATACTGCCGGAGGCGCCTGTTTCGACGGATGATCTCCAGGCCCAATGTACCTGCGGCGAGGGAGTTACCTACACCTGGGAAAAGAATGGGCAGCCGCTGGATCTGGGGAATGCCGCCGTTCTTCCCAGAAGCCGTTTCGTGAAACGTGACAGGATAACGGTGAGTGCCCGCCTGGGGAGCGAAACCGGGAGCACCACGGTCGTCATCGGCGATGCTCCGCCCCGCGTAACGTCCGTTACCTTCCTCCCGGAGAACATCTGCCGGGGGGTGGATATCACTGCGGCGCCGGCAGCCTCTGACCCCGACGGCGATGAGGTGAGCTTCTCCTACAAATGGTCGGTCAACGGTCAGGAACTCACGGAAAACACGCCGGTATTGAAGGGGGACAGATTCAAAAAAGGTGACAGGGTGTCCCTGACCGTGGTACCTTCCGATGGGGAAGTGGATGGCCCTGCCTACGCGACTGCATCGATAACGATTCCGGGCGCAGCGCCTGTCTTCGTGTCAACGCCGCCGGCGGATTTCAGCGGCAGGACGTATACGTATCAGGCCTCGGCAAAGGACCCGGACGGCGGGCCTGTGACCTATTCCCTGTCATCGGCCCCGGCAGGTATGACGATAGAGTCTCTGACAGGGAAACTCGTCTGGCAGATTCCGGCCGGGGCGGAGGGAACCCATACCATCCGAATTGTCGCACGTACCTCCGACGGTGGTCAGGGTGAACAGACCTACACGTTGACCATTCGGATGAATGGCGGTGACAGCAAATGAAACTCCTGATACGAAAGGTGGCAAAAATACGGTCTTGCTCAGCCGGATTCACGCTGACCGAAATGGTTATCGTCCTTGCGCTGATTCTAGCGTTGATAGCCATCGCCATTCCCAGTATCGTTACCTGGCGCATCAACATGAGCTTCAAACAGACGGCGAGCCAGATGACGGAGTTGCTCAGGGACGCGCGCAGCAGGACGGTCTCGGACAGCATCCAGTATAAGGTTGTGTTCAAGCCGAACAGCAGCAGTTACAAAATGCTGCGGAGCCAGAAGGCGTATAATTCAGCGGCTGCTGACTACAAGTACATTGTGCAGGGCTATACCGTTCCCGCCGGCGTTACCATGAGGAGCTACAGCAGCGGCACGTCGACGCAGAATGTATCGATAGAGTTCAAACCCAACGGCACCGCAAATCTCTCGGGACCCGGCGGCAGCACGACTGATGGCAACATCTGCGTGAATGACGGGACGAAACGGAAGTACCTCATCAGTGTTGCCCAGACAGGCCGCATCTCCATGCTGAAAAAATGATTTGTTGTAAAAGTTTGTTGAACCCGTTGGAACACTGACGTATCATGTTGCAGACTTTTTGTTCTTTGAAACATAGCAGATTGTACCGATACCGATAATACTAAACCATCCGCGAGGATGGGGCGGAAAGCCTACAGGGTCTCACGCAGACAGCCGGGTTGCCGAACTATCAGATAGTTTCTGGCGCCCGGCTTTTTTTTGCCTGCGGTTACTAAATTTTGACAAAGACATAAATTTAATATCAATTAAGAATAATTTCTTGACATTTACTTTAAAAGATGTAAATTCGTGCAAAAATCCACCATGATGGGATACTGCACATGAAGCATCCAAATCAGGTCAAGAAATTGCGGGAGCAGAAGCTGATTAGCAAGGCGGAACTCGCCAGGCTGGCAGGGGTGTCCGCCGTCACCATCGACCGGATTGAAGGCGGTGAAAAGTGCCGCATGGAGACCAAGAGGAAGATTATTCTGGCACTCGGGTTTTCCCTGGCCGAAAAGGACAAAGTGTTTCAGGACTAATCTACGGAATAGGACATACCATGTTTTTCTCCAAACAAAGGGAAGTCGTCGGCATCGACATAGGGTCGAGTTCTGTGAAACTGGTGCAAATGATGGCACAGAAAGACTCGTATGTTCTGCAACATGTCGGCATCGCTCCGCTCCCCCCTGAGGCTATCGTTGACAACACCCTGATGGACAGCTCGTCCATTGTGGAAGTCCTCAATAATCTCCTTGACGGCCTTGACATCAGGGCAAAAGATGCCGCGTGCTCGGTCTCCGGGAACGCGGTCATCATCAGAAAAATATCCCTTCCGGCAATGCCCCAGGATGAACTTGAAGACCAGATCCAGTGGGAAGCCGAACAGTACATACCCTTTGACATCAACGACGTGAACATGGATTTTCAAATCCTTGCCTCCGATGAGAACGACCCGTCGAAAATGAATGTGCTGCTGGTTGCCAGCAAGAAGGACATCATTAATGACTACCTATCCGTGTTTAACGAAACCGGCCTCCGACTGACGGTGGTGGACGTGGACGCTTTTGCCGTCCAGAACGCCTTTGAACTCAATTACGAAGTCCCTCCCGGAGAAGTCATTGCCCTCATAAACATCGGCGCAAGCGTCATGAACATGAATATCCTCAAGGATGGCGCATCCCTCTTTACCCGTGACGTGCAGATGGGGGGGAATCTCTTTACCGAAGAGTTGCAGAAGCAGTTCGGAATCAGCTCCGAAGAGGCGGAACAGCTCAAGATAACCGGCAACGCACCCGATCCTGAGAGATACAGGGAAACGATTTCCCGGGTGAACGAAACGCTTGCGCTGGAGATGCGCAGGTCCCTCGATTTTTATAATTCAACTGCCGGTGACGAACGAATCGCCCGGATCTATTTGAGCGGCGGTTGCTCAAAAACGGCCATGCTGACTGATGTTGTCAGCCAGAGGCTCGGTATTCCGGCGGAGATACTGAATCCATTCCAGAAGATTGCGTACAACGAGAAGGATTTCGATACGGATTATTTAATGGAAATAGGCCCTCTCGCTACAGTTGCTATGGGGCTTGCGACCCGGAGGCTTGGCGATAAATGATCAGGATAAATCTCTTACCTGTCAGGGCCATCAAGAAAAAGGAAACGTTCAAACAGCAGATTTTCATTCTCCTTTTTTGCGTGACCGCCGTTGTGCTGGTCGCTTTGGGCGCCTTTTCACTGCTTCAGGCCAAGATCGTCAAGCTGAATGACGAGGTTGCCAAATCGGAATCCGACCTGAAACAGCTCAAGGCAAAAAGCGGCGAGATTGACAATATCAAAAAGCTCCAGGAAGACGTTCAGAAAAAACTCAACGTACTCAATCAGTTACGCAAAGAAAAGACCGGCCCTGCCGAGAGGTTGGCCAAACTGAGCGAAGCTACGCCCGACAGACTATGGCTGACCAAATATGCAGAAAACGGCACCAGTCTTTCCCTGTCGGGGGTCGGTTACAATGAGGAACTCATTGCCGAGTTCATGCGCAATCTGCAGGCTACAGGGTACTTTGCCAATATTGAATTGACCGAGACGACGCAAACAGAATTTGGCGGAATTAAGGCGAAGAAATTCGACATTACGTGTGTCATAAAGAGCGGCGAGGCTCAGCCGGCGGCAAATCCTGACTCGAAAACATCTCCCCCGGGCAAAAACTGACGATTGCCGAGGATTCCATGGACCAGAGACTTCAGAAAATCGCTAAGCTGCCGACGAAACAGAAATTGGCCATGCTGGCACTTCTCCTCATCGTTGTCGGAGCCGGTATGTTTTTCGGGCTTCTCAAACCGAAGCTGGACACGCTGAAGGAAGTGCAGGGAAAGCTGGATGGCTTGCGTGCACAGGTAGCGGATGCCAAGAAGATTGCCGACAACCTGCCCCGCTTCAAGAAGGAATATGCCCAGCTTCAGGCTGAACTCGAGAAGGCGTTGACCGAGCTCCCGAACCAGAAAGAAATTCCAAGCCTCCTGACGACGATCACAACCGCCGGGAAAAGCGTCGGTCTTGATTTTCTCCTGTTCAGACCGAAGGCTGAAGAACCGAAGGATTTTTACGCTGCCGTACCGGTTGATATTTCCATCGCCGGAACGTTCTACAATGTCGCCAATTTTTTCGTTGAAGTCTCGAACCTGAAACGAATCGTGAATATTTCCAATGTGGTCTTTTCCGATATCAAGAGCGCCAGCGGCAGGACCACGGTCAGAGTCAATTGTCTGGCTACTACGTTCCGGTTTCTTGAGAAGAAAGAGATAAAGAATGAGAAAAAGGCCAAGTAATCCGCTTTCGATTGTCACGGCGCTGCTCGTGGTGTCAATGGTTTTCGCCGGGTGCGCTAAGAAAGAGCAGCCGGCACCGCAAGCGGTCCCGAAGAAGCCAGGTCCGGCCGCAGCAAAGCCCGCTGCGTCTCCGGTTCAAAAGCAGGTATCCTCGGCGAAAACCGCCGCAGATACGACCACGCTGTTTGATTTCGCCGCGAAAAAGGATCCCTTCAAACCCTACGCCTCGGAGCCTGCGCCGACAAAGCCCGTGATCCGTGTTGCCAGCGAAAAGACGGAAGATCTCCTCCCCATTCAGAGATATGAAGTGAGCAAATTCAAACTTTCCGGCATCATTATCGGCCTGAAAGAGAATACGGCAATGGTGGTTGATCCAACTGGCAAAGGATACGTCGTCAAGGAAGGGATGCCGATAGGAAATAATAATGGCCGCATCACGCGGATTTCCAGGACCGCTATCGAAGTGACCGAGCAGTTTCGCGAAGATAACGGGCGTGTACGGAAGAGAGCGGTCATACTTGCTCTGCCTCAGAAAAAGTAAGGAGACTCCCGGATGAGAATACGCACAGACAGAATTTGGTACAAATTATTCGCCCTGCTGGTTCTTCTGGTTCTCCATGCCGGATGTGCGGAAACAAATGTGAGGATTAAGAGCGACACCCGTGACACCTCGAAGGAAACAGCGCAAATCCAATCCGTCGAGGTCACAGGTGAACAAGGGCGGGTGGAAATCACCGCGGATAAGCCGCTCGCCTATACGTACTACAAGAGCACCGATCCTTTGATGGCAGTCATCGATCTTGCCCAGGCTCAACCCGGAAATATCGCTCCGCAGCGTGAGGTGAATTCGGGAAATATTAAGACGATCGCCGTTTCCCGCCATGAGATAGGCGGAACATACTTCAGCCGCATCGAGATATCCATGGTGAGTGACGAGAGTTTCACGGTCACTCCCGATCCGGAAAACAAGGGCAAACTCCTCCTCACTTTTCTGAAAGGTCAGCCCGACAGCAAGAAGGAAAAGTCTCAGGAATCGGGGGATAGCGGCATGAAGGCCGCTCAAAGTGACAAGCCGGCTGGCGCAGCGGAGCCTGCTGCAGTCGTTGAGAAAGCCGTACTCAAGGCCGAGGATGTAAAGGAGAACGTACCGGCAGCCCAGGAGGCAGCCAAACCCGTTCAGCCGCAGGAGGCGGGCGCCGGGACCGTTGAAGCGAGGGCCGAGCGGAAGATCGAAACAAAGGCCGATGTGCCGGCTCCTGAGCCGGGAAAACCGGCTCACAGGGTCCTGTCGGCGGTCACTGTCGTCAAGGACGGTGTGGAACTCGAGGTGAGCGGAGGTGCGGACAGGTTCAACTCGTTCACGCTGACGGGTCCGAAGCGGCTTGTCGTGGATATCTTTGCCGTGAAGAATGGGATTGCGGCAAAGGCCGTGCCGGTGAACGGCTTTGGTATCGGCAAGGCCCGCCTGGGGCAGTCTCCGGATAAGGTCAGGATTGTTTTTGATGTGCAGGGCAGCGCCATTCCGGCATATCAGGTTGTCAAGACCGATAAAGGAGTGAAAGTTGTCTTTTCCGATTCTCCACCTGCGGCTGCAGCCAGGGAGATGAAAACGGACCCCGTGCCCGCGCCTGTGGCGGCGGCCGTGAAGGATGCCTCACCTGGACCGGGTTCTGTCGATGCCATCGATTTCAAGATCGAAAACGGATCTTCGCGCGTTTCCATCAAGGTGAGCGGCGATTGTACTGCGGGGAAACCGCTCAAATCGGCGCACGGCTTTTCACTTACCGTGCAGAACTGTCAGATACCGCGGCACCTGCAGCGAACGATCGACACCAGTGCCTTCAGGGGGGTCGTCACCAGCGTCACGCCCTACCAGGTCAAAATAAAGAAGAGAAGTGATGCCAGGATTCTCGTGAAACTGCGCGCAGCTTCGACCTACACCCTCAGCAGGGAAGGGGACACTATCGTGTGGGATTTCAAGAATCCTCCCATGCCTGAAGAAAAGCCGCGCAAGGCCGAAGTTGTCAGGCCCCAGCCCCCCCCACCGCCTCAACCGCTGCTGCCGCCGGCAACAACGGAAATGGCACGGACCTCTGGCAAAACCGATGTGGGCGAGAAGACGCTGGGCGAGGCGGATAAGCGGACAATCATCTCGTCACGTATGGCAACGAAAAAAGTCTATACCGGCAAAAGGGTGTCCCTCGAATTCTCTGATGCCGATATCCGCAAGATTTTCCAGCTGATTGCCGAGGTGAGCAATTTTAACTTCATCATTGCCGACGATGTCACCGGCACTATCAGCCTGAAGCTGGTCAACGTGCCATGGGATCAGGCCCTCGACATCATCCTGGAAAGCAAGAACCTTGAACAGAAGCGGGAAGGCAATATCGTCTACATCAAGCCGAAAGGGAGCTTCAAGACCCAGGAGCAGGAAGATGCCGATGCGCAGCGGGTGCGCGAGAGGACGATGGAGCTGAAGACCCAGGTGTTCGAAGTGAATTTTGCCTCTCTCACGGACGTCGCCTCCCAATTTAAGCTCATGGCCAGTGACCGGGGCAAGGACAACATCATCCAGGATGTCCGGACAAATCAGATTATCGTCAAGGATATCGAGCCGAAGCTCCAGGAAATGTTCGAGCTCCTGAAAAAACTCGATGTGCCGGAAAAGCAGGTGATGATCGAGGCCCGCATCGTCGAGGCTACCTCTACCTTCACGCGCGACCTCGGCGTCCAGTGGGGTATACATTACTCCGACGGCTCCTCCTCGTTCCTCGGGATCAACCAGCTGGATACCGGATTCGGCGGCGTCGTGTCGGCAGTGCCCCCGGCGGTTGGATTCCAGGACCCGGGGACCTCGGGAGGGTCAATGGGGGTATCGTTCGGCAAGCTCACCAGCAACCTGCAGGTTGACATGAGATTGTCGGCCGCGGCCTCCGCCGGTCTCATTAAGATAGTTTCCACCCCGAAGGTGCTTACCCTCAACAACAAGGCGGCAAAGATCACCCAGGGACAGATGCAGCCCTATTCCACCGTGTCGGCGGAAGGTACCAAGACCCAGTTTATCGAGGCCGCGCTCACCCTTGAGGTAACGCCCCACATCACCCCCGACGGCAACATCGGCATGAAGATCCATGCAACCAACAACTCCATCGGCGCGGCTCCCTTGGGAGCGACACCGCCCATCAACATCAAGGAGGCGACCACCGAGCTGGTGGTCAAGAACGGCGAGACCACGGTCATCGGCGGGATTTACCAGGACAATGATACCGAGACTGACAGCGGTGTCCCCTACCTGATGGACATTCCCATGCTGGGGTGGCTGTTCAAGTCGAACTCTAAGCAGAAGACAAAGACCGAACTGTTGATATTCATTACGCCGAAGGTGGCGAGCTAGAGTGGATTCACGACATCCAAGGAGCTGAAGATGAGATACCTGAAATTTATCGGCCTGCTGCAAATTTTTGTACTTGCGCTCCTGTCCGGCTGCGGTGGCGTCGGCGACAATTCCGAGTCGAGCGGCACCCTTGTGCTGACGGTGACAAATACAACTCCGAATGCCGGCACCGCGATACCCGTCAGCGCCCAGTACGGGCTGGTGGGTAAGGTTAACGGTATGAACGGCCTGAAGGTGACGTTTTCATCTCCCGATCATCCCGAACTGATAGCCCCCAACACTGCATATACCGATTCGTCCGGCCTGGCCCAGGCGCTCCTGCAGACCAACGGCTCGATCACCAAACCGGTCACCCTGCAGCTCATTGCCAAAGTGGATGACCTCCTGAGCCTTCCGGTGTCAATTACCCTCAATCCGGTAAATATCGACCTTTCCCTGGGAACGCTGGCTATGAAGACAACTGTGGCAGCGGTAAACGCGGGTGCCTCATTCAGCGTGGGAGCCCAGTACACACATCCCTACGTGAAGGACCTCCACGGGATCACCGTTACCTTTAGCTCGGACCGCCCCGATATCGTGGCCCCCGTGACGGGAGTCACCGACCCGAACGGCCTGACGGTCGTCAACATGGTCGCAAAGAATGTGGTAACGACACCGACAACGGTCAACATCACCGCCACGGTGGCCAACATCGTGTCCGCTCCGGCTCCTCTGTTGGTAAATCCGCCGACTCTCGTGCTCTCCCCACCCGCCAGCGCCACGTTTAACCTTACGGGCGCCCCGGAGGGTGCTGTGGCACGGTTCGTCGTCGCCGGCGCCAACGTGGTAATCAAGGACGCCGCGGGGAACCCGATCCAGAATCAGGCCGTGACCATCTCCGTGCAGACGATCGTCAACCAGGTCACCGGTGACGACGTCGTGTTCTTCCCGGATGCGACCAACCAGATTATCGCTCCCCCCGGCATCCTCGTTGTGACGACGGATTCCACAGGGACAGCGCTCATCCCGCTGGCAGTGGATATTGTCGTTCCCGCGCCGGCAACCGGCTCCCAGCATGTCATCGGCGTGTTCTGGAACGTGTCGGCGTCGACGCCGGGAGGGATTCTTACCGGCACCGCGTCGACCCTGTTTACTGTCACGAACGCTCCAGCGGCGCAGTAGAGGACAAATGACAGGTTACCGGCAATCGGTAGCGACAAAATTGCTAATCCTGAGATAAAGCCAGCCTCGCAGGCATGATATGTCTGCGAGGCTTCCATGATGAATAAGAAATCCACCGATATGAATCGATGGCAAAAGGAGCAACCATGAAACTGTACGTTTGGTCAATGAAACTATTGATTTTCGTCCTGCTCTCGGCAGTGGCGGGGTGCGGGGGCTCCAGTGGCGGCGGCGGCATTGTAACAACGCCACAGGGGACGCTGACGCTAGACGTATCCTCGAACACCATTGCTGCGGGGCAAGGTGGAACGGCAACCGCCACATTCACGACCCCCGGTACCGTTGTGACCTTCTGGTCATCAGCCAGCGCCCTGGTGACCTTCAGCTCTGCGACCGTGACGACAAATGCCAACGGGGTAGCTAATACCCAGTTTACTGTCGCCAACTCCGTCAATGATACCACAGTCACGATTCATGCATCAGTCGGCAATATGGATGTTCAGCAGGTGATTACCGTCAAGGGAGCCCAGACCGTGAGCCAGGGACTGACGCTCCAGATGGACAGCCTGAATCTGGGCTTGGGCGGCAAGACGAATGTCAATGCAAAAATTACCGATACCAATGGACAGCCAATTTCGGGCGTTCTGGTATCGTTTGTCACTACCCTTGGCACCTTCAACCCAGCAACGGGGACAGCCACATCGGATGCGAACGGAAATGCTACGATTCAGTTCCTTGCAGGCTCTGTAACGGGAGCAGGGGTCGTTACCGCAACTGCAGCGGTGAATGGCACGAAAATCACCAAGGAGACGACTTTTGCCGTGAATGGCGCCGGCGGCGGTGGAGGTGGTCAACAAACAGGCATCCACCTCAGCAGCCTGACTATTACGAATTCATCACTCCTGCCGGGCGAATCGACGAACATCAGTGTTACCCTGACCGATGACAGCGGGGCACTCATCGTGACACCCACGACCGTGAGTTTCACATCCATATTCGGCGCAACCGGTGACGCAACTCTGGTGTCGCCGGTCAGGTCGGTCAACGGCGTTGCAACGTCGACGTATACCGCCGGCAATACGTCCGGTCCGGATACCATCACGGTCTCTGCTGGCGGGGTCTCCGTAACCGGCACGATAACCATCACACCGCTTCCCGCAAATTCCATTTCGTTTATTTCCGTGACGCCAAAGACCATCGCGCTCAAAGGTATGGGAGGGCTCGGTTTTACCGAAACCGCTACTGTCGTGTTCAAGGTGACAGATTCCAGCGGGCTGCCCAAAGTTGGACAACTGGTTGACTTTGCTCTCAATACCACGGTAGGCGGCCTGACTCTCGTCTCTTCCTCGGGAAGCACCGGTGTGGACGGGACGGTATCCACCATCGTCAAATCAGGGATTGTCGCCACTCCGGTTCGGGTTACCGCGTCGGTACACGGCTCGAGTCCGCTCATTTCCACTCAGTCCGATCAGTTGGTTGTTTCAACCGGTATCCCATCTCAGAATGGTTTTGGCTTGGCGGTTACGACATTTAACACTGAATCCTATGGCATAGATGGCGTCTCCGATGTCTTTACCGCGCGTCTTGCCGACAGATTCGGCAACCCGGTACCGGATGGGACTGCAGTCTACTTCTCCGCCCAGGTCGGCTCGATAGATCCGTCCTGCACGACCGTCAATGGGGCATGCGCAGTCACGTGGAGGAGCACGGGTCTCAGAACCGCGGACGGCAGATCGGCGATTCTCGCCTATGCCATTGGCGAAGAGAGCTTTACGGATGCCAATGGCAATGGGACCGCAGACGGGACATGCAGCGGGGGGAATATGCAGATAAATACCGTCTGTGGTGAGTTTACCGACACAACACAGGCATACAGGGACGATGCCCATACAGGTACGTATGTCGCAGGTGATCCCTTCATCGACTTTAACGGTACTGGCAAGGTGGACCGGGACGGGATATTCAACGGGATCATTCCCGGCTCGGTATCTGCCAGCAGCACAAAACACGTCTTCATGAACAATGTCATTGTCATGTCAACAGCAGGTGCGCTTCTTAACTCCACAACGCTGTCGGCAAATGCGGTCTCAGGCGATATTGTCCTGAAAGTGGTGAACCCGGGGGCTGTGAGTATCGGAGATACTGTCGATATTCTATTGGATAGCGGTGCATTATTTAAACCTGTAGTCATCGGCAGGTCAACCACAACCATTACAATCGGAGCTGGGCTCCCGTCCGCTGCCAGCGTCGGCAATTTTGTCAGGGCAAGCGCAACGACAATCGCTGCGGCAACGCCCCCGATTCCCCCTGCCACAGCTAATACTCCCGGTACGACGACCTACACCATCAACGTATCCGACCTGAACAACAATCCCATGGCAGTCGGGAGCACGGTCACGATTTCTTCATTGGATCCTAACCTGGTCTTTTCTCCTACAATCTTTACCGTGCCGAACACCCGCCAGGTCGGCGGCAATAGTTTCCCATTGACTATCAGTAACAGCAACCTTTCCCCAGGATCAGCTAACTTGGTGCTGACGGCAACATCGGTGCCGAGCGGAATTGTCACGACGAGAGCTATCAAGTTGTCGTGGTAGTCTATCCGACATGTTGTTTTTTGCGCCTTTTATGTACGAATGCCAGGGCTACCCTGGCATTCGTTTACGGAGAACGGAGAACGCATGCTGCGCTACCTCACCGCCGGTGAATCTCACGGCCCCCAGCTCACCGCCATTGTCGAAGGGGTTCCCGCCGGCCTTCCCCTGACACGGGAGATGATCGACGTCGACCTGGCCCGCCGCCAGTGCGGCTACGGCCGCGGCGGCCGGATGCTGATCGAGAAGGACACGGTGGAGCTTCTTTCCGGCGTCCGCTGGGGGGAAACCCTCGGTTCGCCGGTGACCCTTGCCGTCAGGAACCGCGACTGGGCCAACTGGCAGGAGAAGATGTCTCCCGACCTCCGCCACCGCGATGATTCCCTCGCCGTGACCAGGGCGCGGCCCGGGCATGCAGACTTGCCCGGGGCGGTGAAGTATGGCCATCGTGATGTCCGCAACATCCTGGAGCGCTCCAGCGCCAGGGAGACGGCGGTGCGCGTGGCGGTCGGCGCGGTGGCCAAGGCGCTCCTCGGACGGTTCGGCATGGCCGTGCACGGCTTCGTCGTGGAACTGGGGGGGATCAGGGCCGAGCGACCCAATGTTCCTCTGGCGGAGCTGAAGGAGATTGCCGGCCGGTCGGAGCTTTTCGCCTGCGATCCCCGTGCCGAGGCGGCCATGAAGGAGCTGATCGACCGGGCGAAAGATGCCGGCGACACCCTGGGCGGCGTGGTCGAGGTGAACGTGACCGGGGTGCCGGTCGGTCTTGGCTCCCACGTCCAGTGGGACCGGAAGCTCGACGCCCGCCTGGCCATGGCGGTGATGAGTGTCCAGGCCATCAAGGGGGTGGAAATCGGCATCGGCTTCGAGGCTGCGAGACGACCAGGCTCCCGGGTCCACGACGAGATCTTTCACGATGCGGCACGCATCGCGGCAGGGAAAGGGAGCGGATTCTTCCGGGAGACCAACAATGCCGGCGGCATCGAAGGGGGAATGACCAACGGCGAGGAGTTGGTGGTCCGCGCCGCCATGAAGCCGATACCAACCCTCTACCGCCCCCTCAGGTCGGTGGATACCGTCACCAAGGAGCCCTTCGAGGCGACGGTGGAGCGTTCCGATGTCTGTGCCGTCCCCGCTGCCGCAGTTGTCGTTGAGGCCGTAGTGGCCATCGAGGTCGCCAACGCCTTCCTGGAGAAGTTCGGCGGTGATTCCATCGACGAAATCGCAAGAAATTACGACAGTTATCGGTCGTACCTGGAATCGTACTAACGTCGCTTTGCACATGTGCCCGTTCGTCCGCCGGCGTGATATCGACAACTGCATTGACACCGCCGGCGAAATGGTGGAAGATGCGGGACAGACGATTTATTCAGGCTAAAAAAGCCTTTTCCGGAACACCCGGTCTGACCCGCTCCCATTGTTCCGGCCTAGAATCATGGACGGAGAAAGCCGAACGTGAAATCCCTCGTTGTCGGACTGGAAGAACGGAGTTACCACATATACTTCGGCACCGATATCCTCGGCCGGATCGGTGAAGTATGTCGCGACCACGGGCTGGGTGCCAAGGCGGCGGTGGTTACCAATCCCACGGTGGGCTTTCACTATTTTGAACGGGTGAAGAACGCCCTCGATGCCGCCGGATTCGCGGTGACCGGGGTGGAGATTCCCGACGGGGAGGAGTACAAGAACCTCGACACCCTCAAGGGGATCTACGACCGCCTGGTCGATGCCGGGCTTGACCGGGGCTCATTCATCCTAGCCCTGGGCGGCGGCGTGGTGGGCGACGTCGCCGGGTATGCCGCGGCCACCTTTCTGCGGGGTATCCCGTTCGTGCAGGTACCGACGACGCTGCTTGCCCAGGTGGACAGCAGCGTCGGGGGGAAAACCGGCATCAACCACGAAAAGGGGAAAAACCTCATCGGGGCCTTCTATCAACCCCGTCTCGTCCTCGTGGATGTCAACACCCTCGATACGCTTCAGGAGCGCGAATATCTGAGCGGATTGGCGGAAGTCGCCAAGTATGGTATTGTCCTAGATCGGGGTTTGTTCGATTTCCTGGCAGAGAATTCGGCGAAGCTCAGGGCGAGGGATAAGGAGTGCCTCCTGGCGGTGATCGAACGGTCGTGCGCCATCAAGGCGGCGGTGGTGGAAAAGGATGAACGCGAGGAAGGATTGAGGGCGGTGCTCAACTATGGCCATACCATCGGCCATGCAGTCGAGACCCTGACCCGATACTCCCGGTTCAAGCATGGCGAGGCCGTAGCCGTCGGCATGGTTCAGGCTGCCCGGATTTCCGAGCACAACGGGTATGCGGGAAGAGAGGACACGGAGAGGATCGTGAATCTCCTCAAGGGACTCGGGCTGCCGGTTGAACTCCCGCACTACGGTGCGCAAGAGTACTTGGATGTCCTCCTCCGCGACAAGAAAGTCAGGGACGGCGGCATCAATTTCGTGTTCAACAGGGGGATCGGCGGCCATCACATCGGCCGTGTAACGGATATACCCCGCCTGTTGGAAATCTGCGGGATTGGAGACTGAGTATGGAAGTGGAATCCAGCTCCTTCTGGTCGGACATCAAAAAATACGAGGAAACTCTTGCGAAAGACCCTCAGTCGTACTGTTTTGCGCTCCTTTCCGAGCTGTACCGGAAACTGGGGCTGCTGGACGATGCCTTGGCCGTGGCCCAGAAGGGGTGCGGCCTGCATCCCGATTACGCCGGAGGGTTCATGGCCCTCGGCAGGGCCTACTTCGAGAAGGGGATGAAAGCTGAGAGCAGGGCTGCGCTGGAAAATGTCATCAAGGTGACACCCGACAATCTCCTCGCCCTGAAACTCCTCAGCCAGATTTATGCCGATGCGGGCGAAACGGCTTCAGCCGAGCAGGCTCTCCGGACTATTCTGTCGCTCAATCCGGGAGACCTGGAAAGCCAGGTCCTTCTTGAATCCCTGATGAGGGGGGGACATGCCCGAAGCGCCGCCGCCCCTGCTGCGCACGTGCCGTCGGCGGACGTCTTCTCCTTCGAAGATGAGTCAGGGGAAGACGAGCTGATCCTCGAAGATCTTGAAATTATCGAGGACGTACCTGAGGAACTCACCGGGGAGGGACCGTCGCATGCGGCCGAAGAAATTCCGGTTTCTCCTCTCCCCCCGGTCATGGAGCCCATAGAGCCTGGTGCCGGTACTCACGCTGCTGAAAGTGGAGAATTCTCCTTTGCGGAGGAAGAGCTCCCCGTTTCTCCCCTGCCTGGGCAGGTCGAATCGCCCCGGGAGGAGGAAGAATCGGTCACAACGGGTGGGAAAGATCCGCTCGCCACGGTTACCCTGGCTGAACTGTACGTATCCCAGGGGGTTTTGGATCGCGCCCGAGCAATTTATCAGGAACTGCTTGACGCGAGTCCCGGAAACGATGATGTGCGGCAGCGGCTGGCGAGTCTTCAGCTTGTCATTGATAGTGAGGAGAGTGACCTTCCCCGAGAGGAGCCTGGAAAATGGGAAGTGGAAGAGGTTGTAGAGGAGAAGAGGGCGGCAGAGACCCGGTTGTTCCTTCCGGCGGAAGGAGAGGACGGGCCGGTCCGACCGGCCGATGATGTGGTTGCCACACTGGAAACGTGGCTCGAGAATATCAGAAGGAGGCGGCAATGACGTTCAGGGAGACACTCCAGTGTATCGTGGAAAATGTCGAAGGGGGGATCGGAGCCGTCATTATGGGATACGACGGTATACCCATCGACGAGTATATCCGGGGTGATGCCCCGTACGACATGCAGCTCCTCGCGGTTGAATACGCAACGGTGCTCAAGGAAGTCAAAAGAACCATCGATATCCTGAAGACCGGCGAGATGGAAGAAATGTCCATCACCACGGAACGTACCAGGATCCTCGTCCGTGCCGTCACCGAAGATTTTTTCATCTTCCTTGCCCTCGACCGCCAGGGTAATTATGGTAAAGGGCGCTACCTCCTGAAACGCGACGTGCCGAAAATGCAGGAGAGCCTGCGGTAATGCCGTGCGGCCGCAACTGCGCGCATTCTCGGTCGGACAGTGGTCAATCGTTCCAGATTCTTGACGTTTATTCCCGGTGACCCATGAAGATACTCATAGTGCACGGCCCCAATCTGAACCTGCTCGGAACCCGTGAACCGGAAGTGTACGGTTCGCTCACACTCGACCGGATAAACGCCGATATCTCTGCCCTGGCCAAGGAACTGGGCATCGAGGTGGCCTTCTTTCAGGCCAATTCCGAAGGAAGCATTATCGACAGAATCCATGCTGCCGTCGGGACGAGCGACGGCATCCTCATCAACCCCGCTGCCTACACCCATACCAGCGTTGCCATCCGCGACGCCCTTGCCGCAGTCGCCCTCCCGACGGTTGAGGTGCACCTCTCCAACATCCATCGGCGCGAAGAGTTCCGTTCCCGGAGTTTTGTCGCGCCTGTAGCTATCGGCCAGATTTCCGGTTTCGGTGTCGACAGCTATCTTCTCGGGCTCCGGGCACTTTTTATTCAGATTAAAAAAGGATTGTAATCGGGATTTGATTATGCTACAAGACAGAATCTCTTCGGCCAGGGGGTATCTGGAGAGATACGCCTGTGACGTTCTCCTGTTCATTGATCTGAATAATATCAGATACTTGACTGGATTTACCGGCAGCGACGGGGCGTTTGTTCTGGCAGGGAACAGGGGGTGTTTTCTCACCGATTCCCGCTACGTCACCCAGGCTGCCGGCGAGGTCACGGCGTTTGAAACGGCTGAATATCGCGTCAAACTGGACGGGATCTGCGAGGCGCTCAAGAAAATCGGGGCAAGGAAAGTCGGCTTTGCAGCTGACCATACGACAGTTGCCCAGCTGACGTCCCTTGCCGCGGCGCTTCCCGAGCTGGAATTCAAACCGATCGGCACCGATCTGGATGACCTGAGAATCATCAAGGAACAGGGGGAGGTCGAACTCCTCGACCGCTGCGCCGAAATAGCCTCCCTGGCCTTACTCGCCACTCTCGACCGGATCCGGCCCGGAGCGGTGGAACGAGACGTGGCCCTTTCCCTGGAATTCGCCATGAGGGAATCCGGTGCCGATGACAAGTCTTTCGACTTCATCGTCGCTTCCGGGGTTCGCGGTGCGCTCCCCCACGGCAAGGCAAGCAGCAAGCAGATATGCGCCGGAGAACTGGTGACCCTCGACTTCGGTGCCGTGTACCGCGGATACCATTCAGACGAAACTGTTACGGTTTCACTCGGCCGGCCCAACGACCGGCAGCGTGAGATCTATTCGATTGTCAAGGATGCCCACGACCGGGCCCTCGAAGCTGTACGGCCGGGGGTCAGCTGCCGCGACCTGGACGGCATTGCCAGGGGATACATTGACAGCAAAGGGTACGGCGGGTTTTTCGGCCACGGTCTCGGCCACGGTGTCGGCCTGGAGGTGCATGAAAGGCCCGTGATCTCTCCCCGCAGCGATAGTGTGCTGGAGGAGGGGATGGTCTGCACCATCGAGCCCGGCATCTATATACCCGATTGGGGAGGTGTAAGGATTGAAGACACCGTCCTCGTTACGGGGAGCGGATGCCGGGTCTTGACGCGGGTTTCCAAGGATCTTCTGTTTCTGTAATTTGTTACTTCGTAAGGGGAGACGGTCGGTGCCCCTTGCTTGAGAAAAGGAGAGGAACGATGGATATTAAAGATATCAAGTCACTGATAAAGATGGTAACGGAGACGGATATTACCGAGTTCGAACTGGAGGGGGGCGAGCAGAAAATCGTTATCAAGCGCGGCAGCGCCCACGGAATCGTCCAGTATCAGCCGGTACAGCAGGTTCAGGTACCACCCCAACCTATGATTGCACCAGTTCAGGCGCCGGCTGCTGCGGCTCCCTCCCCGGCTCCGGCACCTTCCGTGGCCGCGGAGAAGGGGCAGGCCATCACCTCCCCCATCGTCGGCACCTTCTACCGGGCCCCCGCGCCGGATGCCCCTCCCTACGTTGAGCAGGGCCAGATCGTGGAAAAGGGCCAGGTCTTCTGTATCGTGGAAGCCATGAAGCTGATGAATGAAATCGAGGCTGAATTCCGCTGCAAAATCGTCAAGATTTGCAAAGAAAACGCGCAACCCGTCGAATTCGGCGATACGCTTTTCCTCGTGGAGCCTTTGTAACGTCAGAATAGCTTTGTACGTTTCCAGTTTCGCATCCATTGACTCCATGTCGAAACGCGAAACCACACATATCGGAGATATTTCGTAATGTTTCATAAAGTGCTCATTGCCAACCGCGGGGAAATCGCCCTTCGCATCATCAGGGCCTGCAAGGAACTGGGAATCAAAACCGTTGCGGTCTATTCCACGGCGGACAGCGAGTCCCTGCATGTAAAGCTAGCCGACGAGAGTGTCTGCATCGGCCCGGCCCCCAGTCTCCAGAGTTACCTGAACATCAATGCCATCATCAGCGCCGCCGAACTGACCGATGCCGAGGCTATCCATCCGGGATACGGTTTCCTCTCGGAAAATGCGGCGTTTGCGGAAATCTGCGAGAACTGCGGCATAACCTTTATCGGTCCCACGTCGGAGAGCATGCGGATCATGGGGGACAAGATAAGTGCCCGCCAGGCGGTGATCAAGGAGGGGGTACCGATCCTTCCCGGCACCAAAGAGGGGGTGAAGGATGTCGCCGAGGCCGTCAAGATTGCAAAGAAGATCGGTTTCCCGGTGATCATCAAGGCCACGGCAGGTGGCGGCGGGAGAGGGATGAAGATTGTCCACTCGCCGGCGGCTCTGCCGAACGCTTTTGCCACGGCCAGGGCGGAAGCCCAGGCCGGATTCGGCAATCCCGAGGTCTACATCGAGAAATACTGCGAAAAGCCGCGCCACGTCGAGATTCAGATCCTGGCAGACAAACATGGCAATGTCATTCACCTGGGAGAGCGCGACTGCTCCATCCAGCGCCGTCACCAGAAAATCATCGAGGAGGCACCCTCCACGGTATCCACCCCGGAACTCCGCAAGGCAATGGGAGAGGCAGCGGTGCGGGCGGCCAAGGCCGTCGGCTATTCCAGCGTGGGAACCATGGAATTCCTCGTGGACAAAGAGAACAATTTCTATTTCATGGAGATGAACACCAGGGTTCAGGTAGAACATCCCGTTACGGAAATGGTGACCGGCGTGGATGTCGTCAGGGAGCAGATTCGTTCCGCAGCCGGCCACAAGCTCCGGTACAAGCAGAGTGACATCAAGATCAACGGCCATGCCATCGAATGCCGGATCAATGCCGAGGACCCGGTCAAGTTCACTCCATCGCCCGGCAAGATCACCGGCTATCACACCCCCGGCGGTCTCGGAGTGCGGGTCGACTCCTTTGTCTATGATCAGTATGTGGTTCTCCCCCACTATGATTCCCTCATTGCCAAGCTGATCGTCCATGCGGAAACGAGGGAAGATGCTATCAAGAGGATGGCACGGGCCCTTGACGAATACATCATTGAGGGAATCAAGACAACGATCCCGTTCCACCGGCGCATCATGGCCAACAAAGATTTCATCCAGGGGAACATAGATACCGGTTTTCTTGAGAAGGTGGTGCTGGAGTAAGTATGGACTTTCCCGAAGAATTGAAGTACAGCAAGGAGCATGTCTGGGTCAGGGTCGAAGGTGGCAGGGCGGTTGTGGGGATTACCGATTTTGCCCAGCAGGAGCTGGGGACGATAAGCGCCGTGGAACTCCCCAGCGTTGGTGACGAACTGGAGCAGGACGATTCATTCGGATCGGTCGAAGCGAGAAAAACCGTGGCGGAACTCTACGCCCCCCTCAG
>Ga0335082_10001951_pt1 | contig 22146 bp, 14 predicted proteins | sample Lox_Sample_41_FD_206718 | JGI IMG/M metagenome (GOLD analysis project Ga0335082, IMG submission 206718) | Soil microbial communities from Loxahatchee National Wildlife Refuge, Florida, United States - Lox_Sample_4.1 | ecosystem: Environmental > Terrestrial > Soil > Wetlands | place: USA...
CAAAAGCGCGTCTGCGGAGCCGCTCGGCGCTCCCAGAAAATGATCCGGGTGCTCGCCTACAACGGATGCGGCTGTCTTGAGCACGTCTTGCAACAGCTCGCGCCGGAAGCCGTAGAGGGCGGCAAGCTTGTCATCGTTGCCACTTGCCTTTTCGAAGTCGTTGGCCAGGGTCACACTGACCTGCTTCAGCAGTTGCGACCAATCCGCTTGCCTCACGATGAGGCCGCTATTCTCCGATACGGTCCGCAGCGACGCGTCAAGTACGTCGATAAGGAGATCGTCGAACTTGGTCTCCGCAAAGTCCACCTTGTCCAGCGACGACAGGAAAGCCTGAGCAAGTCGATCGCCACGGCCGTTACCCCCAAACAAGCGCGGGTCGATCTTGGCGTAGTCGAGGGCGATAGAGACCACCGTCCCGGCAATCCGTTGTACCGGGTGTCTCTTCGGATCACTTCCCTCTCGCCATTGCTTAACCACGAAGAGAGCATTGGTGCCGGCGAGAAAGGCGGGTTGATCGCCGCCGAAGCCGCCGCGCGTGTCGTGCGTCGGGTCGTTCTTCAGGGCTTGAACGCGAACGAAAGCCTGGATCAGTTGCTCGCGCGCTTCGCCCCCGGTTGTCACATCGTTACGGCGCTGCCAGAGATCGGCGTACATTCCCAAAGGGATCGGCCGACCCGCCGCATCGGTGTCCGTCGACAAGGCGACGAACCCCTTGCCCTCATCGCTTTCAAAAAAAGTTTCAACCTCATCGAAGGTCGGAAGCTGTGTTCCCTCGACGGGGGGTAGGATCAGCGGATTATCCCGCGTCTCGTCCTCGAACACCGTCTGCAGCTTCTGTCCAAGGCGTATGGCTGCCTGAATGGCAAACATCACCAAAGCGACGTAGTCCATCATCGCCCTCCATGCGTAGGTAGCTGAATCTCGGCAATGTGAAGTCGTCTACGGGGCGAGGGGACGAAGCCGTCCGGTGTGCAGGCGGAAGAAGTGCCAATCGCATTCAGCCAGACCATGCGCCTCCACCTTGCCCGCACGGTGCCTTCGTGAGGAAACCCACCCTCCATCACCATCCTCCGTTCCTCCCTGATCGCTGTAACCGCCTCCCCACCCGTCGGTCATCCACCGACATCAGCGATCATGGCGGCGTCCCTCCAAGCGTCTCACCCGCGTCTGCTCTACCGTCTCGTTGCGGAGGAATCTGAGCGCCACGGGCCATCGCTCCGCCAGGTGGAAAATTGTGGCGGTGAGCACGCGAGCTCACCAGTCTCCGGTGCCGCCCGTCTATCGCAAGGAGCAGGTGTTCAATGCCCGGAGGGAGGATGGCCCAGACGTGGCCGCAGACGCAGGAGAGACGGTCCCACGTACGGCACGATGGTGGGCTTCACGAGGATGAGCTCGTGCAAGGATTGAGAACGGGAGGAGCGTATGAAGCCCGGCAGGGCGATCTTGGTGCCACGGGTCGTGGTCAGCTTCTCGGGTTGCGCACGCAATCAGCCGCCGCAACCTCGAGACTTGTGCGCAAGGAATCGCCAGGCGGGCGCGATCGTCACATGAAGGGACGCGACGCGCCAATGGCTACTCTGTGCGATACCGCTGGCCAGTTCGGTTTGCCCCGATGGCCAGCGATCTGAGATCACGGGCCGTCACGTTCGCGGGCGTCGGCATCGCCGCCGCGCTCGCCGCGGGCGTGGGGTACTACATCTTCGCGTACAAGACGCAGCGCGAGCACTACTTCACCGACAGCCGCCGGCGTCAACTCGGGGTTCTGGCGGAGCAGATCCAGAACGCGATCAACAGCCGCTCCGCGGCGTTGCGAGACGTAGTGCAAGACGCTCTGGAGCAATCTCGGAGTCACAAGAACAAAGAACCCTTCAAGGAGTACCTCAAACGCGCGAGCCAACAGGTGAGGCTCGTGGGCCAGAACATTTCTTGCCGCCGTGACGAGCAGGGCGCGCCGCCCGAGAGTCACGCTCCGGCCAAAGCTGACGGTGCGGCGTTGGGCGCGTCGTCTGGTGCGAGACAGAAGGAGGGAACGGAGCACAACGGAGCGACGGTCGAGTTCATCGACGCGGACAACGTCCAGACGAGCGAGACGAGCGCGCTCGATTTTCGCAGCACGACGTGTGAGGGCACACCGAGGCGGAAGCGAAGCGCGAACCTGTTCTTCTGCTACGACTACCGCGCCGACAGCGACGCTCCCGACAGCGTTGCCGGCGGCGAACCGGCCGCGGTGAACGGTTGTGCTGTTGTCTGCGCCTCCGTGAACCTGGGCGACGTGATCGACCCCTTCTTGCACGGAGACGACTTCGCGGCCGGCAATGTCTTCCTGGGACGAGACAACAAGATCCGGTTCGAGAGCGGCAGCACCGACGTTCGCATCGGTGCAATGCTCGCAAGCGCGCCAAAGGAAGAGAGCAAGAGCGGGGGGGCGACTGCCGCGCCGACGCCCTCGACGCTCGAGGGGCCTTTCCCGAGCGCGGAGGAGCTGAAGACCCAAAGCATCGTGCGCGACGTCCTCATCGGCGGCGAGAAGTACCGGCTCTTCAGCCATCCGATCTACGTGAGCGCGCAGGAGCAGCCTTGGTTTCTCGGTTTCGTCGACCCGCTGCACGATTTCGATGAGCAAGTCGCCGCCCTGTCTTATGGCTCTCTCTCTTACCTTCTGCTGATGCTGCCGATCGCGATCCTGGCCGCTCCGCTTCTGAAGATCCGGACCATGGGGCGGCGTGAACGGCTCAAAGCCATGGACGTGCGCGTCCTCGCCTTCTCGCTCATCGCTCTCGCCGGCGCGGTGACTGCGCTTGGTCTCGCCGTGTACAACTACAATCAACTCGACAGCGTACTCGACGCGGAGCTGGAGTCGGTCTCCGGGCAGCTGCGAGATCATCTCGCCGACGAGCTGGCCTATGCCACGGCGGCGCTCGACGTCTTCGTGACGCAGCACGCGAAAGATCGGGCGGTCCTGCATCTCGATTTCTGCCGCTCGGTCAAGACGGGTATCTTCAACCACTGTGAGGACCCCGAGCGCTGCGACGATCCGGTATTGGCCGGCCTGAGGACCATCTATCCATTCTTCCACATGGTGATGTGGAGCGACCGCGATGCGCAACAGGTGGAGAAGTGGAGCGTGGACGACACGGCGACGCCGCTGAGGAAGTATCCTGATACGAGCTCCTACCAGGACATCAAGGAGGGGCGTCTGCGGGAACTCGACATACCAAACGCGGAGAAAGCGCATGTTTCGTTCCAGCTGAGATTCTCGGCCAGCACCGGGAGACTCCTGCCGGTCATCTCGATGCCGATCGAACGTTCCAGCCCGGGCAACGAAGAGGGAACGTTGAAAGAGCTCGTCGGTATCGGGACGATGTTTCCCGACATGTCGTCGCTGCTGAACCCCACGCTACCGCAGGGCTTCGGCTTCGCGATCATCGAACGCGACGGTAAGGTTGTCTCGCACTCGGACTCGTGGCGCAGTCTCTACGAAAATCTCTTTGAAGAGTGCGACTGTGAAAAACTGGTTCGCTCGGCGATAGAGTCGCGCGGCGCGAAGCTCCTCTCCGGCAGCTATCACGGGCGGGCGCAGAACTTTTTCGTGCATCCCATCGAAGACTCGCCTTGGACGCTCATCGTCTTTCGCGACCGGGACGTCCCGAGCACGGTCCTGCTTGAGGGTCTCCTCGCTTGGTGCGGGCTCTACGGCTTCTACCTGGCTGTCGCCGTGATTGGCGCGACGCTCGTGTGGCTGTTCCTCGGAGGGGACGGTGCGGAGTGGATCTGGCCGGAAGGCGACTCCGCCGCTTCCTACTCCACGATTCTGGGAGCCTTGATAGTGACCAGCATCTCCTTTCTGACAGTCATCATCGAGCGCCCGAGGTCCTCGACCGCGTTGCTCGCCACCAGCCTGGCGCTGCCACTAGCGGCCGCGAGCCACGTCTACCTCCGGCTGGCCTCGTCGCGACATGCGCAGCGGCGACATTCAGCGCCGACCTGGCTCGCTTGGGTTGGTCTCGCATTGGCGCTCTTCCTCGTCCTCTGGGTGCCAACGCAAGCAAACCTCTGGGCGATGGCCCTCGCGGCCGGCGCTGTGGTGCTGCTGGCCCTCCTGGCGATTCCCGCGGCCGGGACCATCGGTGCGTTTCCGGCGGCATGGCATCTCGTAGTCAGCTGCGCTGTCGCGGGGGCCGCATGGGCCGCGCTTGCCGGCCATGTCGTCGGGGCGGTTCTCTACCTGCCCTTCGCGTTGGGCTCGGCGGTGGTAGCCTGCGACAAGCTGGGCGGTGGCTCGCTACTGGATTGGCGGCGCACGTATGGCTGGGCCGCCGTCATGCTGGTGGTTGTGGTCGGCGTTCTGCCGGCGGCTGCATTTTACCAAGACGTCTGGGACGGCAGCCTGGAGGTTTTCCTCCGGCACGGACAGATGAGGACCGCAGAGCTCCTGGACCGGCGCCGGATGCGGATCATCACGGACTACAAGAAACGTTCGTTTGACATACCGATCGACCTCGACGGCCGGCAAGCCCTGGAGCGCCGGCAGGTGCAGGGACAATTGATGCACGAGCGGCTCGATGAGCCGTGGGACGTCGTCACGAGCTCGTTCTTCGGTACGTCGGTGTCGCAGGAGGATGGGAAGGCCCGCACGCCCGCACGCATCGACGGCCGAAGGCCGTTGACCGCCGGGCCGCTGAGTGTGAGCACCGAGTCCGTTCAACAGGGGGTCAGCGAGTTCCACATCCCAGCGGCTGGCTTCCAATCGAGATCGCACCTCAGTGCGACCGAACGGAGCGATGGCGCGGATGAGCACTCACGGCACATCGCCGACCGACACTTCAGCGAGCAGATCACCAATTCGCTACCGGTGTACCATGAGGAGTCGATTCACCTGCGCGGATTACTGGAGACGGACGCTGCCGACGGCCGGTGGCATTGGGAGAAGCATGGGGACGAGGCGGACTTCTGCTGGAAAGCTCCCTTCGGCGACGGCAGATTCTCCGAGACGTGTCTGCGCGGCCGCTGGCCTCTCTCAGGACTCGGCAACAGCTCTCCCATGGGTTTCCTCCTGCCGCTCGCGCTGTTCCTCGCCCTCCTCGTGAGCTGCTACTTGATCATGCGCTGGCTGATGCACGGGATTCTCGGCGTCGGGGAGTTACAGTGGCTCGTGGTACCCGAACCCCACCAGCCCGATTTCGGCCGCGGTGTCCTCCTGCTCCGGCGCAGCGCCGTGACCGAGGACTGTGGCCGCGAGGTAAAGGTGGTGGACCTGCGCGCGGCGCCGACGGAAGCCGATCTGCGAGATGCGATCCCGGAGGACGTCAAGGTCGTGCTGGTGAAGCATCTCGAGGAGCGGCTTGAAGATCTGCCGAGTCTGGAGAGCACTCGGGAGCTGCTCGAGTCTCTGGTGATTCGCCAGAAGCGTCTGGTCATCATCCTCTCGACCGTCGCCCCGCTGAGCTACTTGCGGCGACGGTTGCAGTCGAGCGCCGATGTTGACGCCAATCGGTTCATCACACCCGAGGTCATCGGCCGCTGGGCGCGACTGCTCGAACAGCTGGCGCGCATCGACGCCGACGACGTCTCCCCCCTTTCTCTACCCGAGCTGATAGAATGGTTCCTCGTGTTGAGCCCGGCGAACCTCTGGCGGCGCTACGAAGGCGGGGCGGTCTTCGGTAGGTTCGAGAAGCAGACGACGCAGACGCCTCGTCTCCGGGGTATTGCCTGGGAAATCCTCTGGCAGCACCAGATCCGCAGCTGGAAGGCCGCCGGCGTCACGCCGGCCGAGGTCGGGGCTCTCGCGCAGCAAAAAGGCGACTCTCTCAGCCGCGCACATCCGCTCGAACGACTCGACGGCATCGGAGACGAAAAGGTGGACGCGGATCTCACAGAGGCGGCAGGCGCCCATTATCGGGCGCTGTGGTCCCACCTCACAGACGACGAGCAGCTTACCCTCGTGCAGCTCGCCAAAGAGGGGTACGTCAACCCGAATGGCTGGCGGCTCATCAACGGCCTTGTCCGCCGCGGGCTCGTGCGCCTCACTCCAGCGGTGCGCCTGATGAGCGGCAGCTTCCGTCAGTTCGTCGCCAGCGAGGAGACCGACATCCAGGTGCATCACTGGGAGACGGCCGACGGGCGCAGTGGTTGGGACCGGACCCGCAGCATCATCCTGATAGCGGTCATCGCCGCCGGCCTGATCCTCTACGTCACACAGCCGGAGCGCCTGACCCAGATGGTGGGGATGCTCGGCGCCATCGGTGGTGCCGCGGTGACGGTCGCCAATCTACTCGGACTCTTCGGCGGCGGCCGCTCGGCACCGGCGCTCAAGGCGTAGATTCACGCTCTTCTAATCGCGCAGCGTTCAAGATGAAGTGCGCCTTGAGGATCTTGGACCCAGTTTCCTCCTGTTCCGCCGCTCGGGAATGATCGATCCCGGGCGCTGATCCGCCGCAGGATTCAAGCCTCGAAGACGCCCCGGAAGACGCAGCAGAGACGCTCCGACAGTCGGGTCATTGGTACTTGGCCGTACCATGGAATGACGCTCCCACATGGGACGCGAACCGATCAGGACCAGGGATAACTCCGGAGGGCTGAATCATGGCTGTAAGCCTGCTGCCGATGGATAAACTCGGAGCGATCGAGACGAACGGTACGGTGACCTTCGGTGTCTGGTTTCCGTGGGTCTCCGCCAACGATGGCAACCAGATCAGCGTCAAGCTGATCCACGAGAAGGATCAGTTCCTGCAAGCGATTCCTGCGCGTGAGTTTCCGATGACCCACAGCGTGAAGGCGCCCTACGGCGACTACTGGAGCGCATCGGTGCCCATCGCCGGCACCGCGCCGGCCGTGGCCGGATCGGCATGGGGACAGCCGGGACGGTACCTCTATCGCTACTGTGTCCACAATCCGAACGTCGGCATCCTCGATTGGGTCATTGACCCCTGCGGCCGCGAGTTCGGGACCGGCAAGCAGTCGGCGTTCACACTCGGCTACCAGCCGTACACGTGGAGCGCCACGGAGGCTGGCTGGAAGACCCCGCAATTGCAGGACCTGGTCATCTACGAGTTGAGCATTGCGGAGTTCGGTGGTGACCTCGAGCGCGCGGCCGCCCTCATGGCATATCTCCACGACCTGGGTGTCAACGCCATCGAGGTGATGCCGCTCTCCAACGTCGATACAACGGTCGACTGGGGATACTTGCCGATCGGCTACTTCGGCGTCGACGAACGGTTCGGCAAACGCTCGGACTTCCAGGCACTGGTCGACACCGCCCATCAGAATGGCATCGCGGTCATCGTCGACATGGTCTACGGGCATTCCGGAGTCGACTTCCCATACTACGACCTCTACACGCGCCTGCAGTACCACGAAAACCCCTTCATGGGCCCGTTCGCCAAAGACTACTTCAGCAGCTTCGGCAAGAGCACGGACTTCACGCGCCAGCTCACGCGCGACTATTTCTACAGCGTGAGCCATCACTGGCTCCACGTCTATCACGCCGACGGCATCCGCTATGACTGCGTCCCCAACTACTGGGACGGGCCGCTCGGCGTCGGCTACGCCAACCTCGTGTACGAGACCTACAAGCTCACCGAGCAGAAGATCAATGCCGGCGACGCGGACTGGACACGCTTCGACGGCCGCCCCGGACCGTTGCGCCTGATCCAATGCGCCGAACAGCTGGAGGGCCCGCAGGAGGTCCTGGCCACGACGTACTCCAACTCCACGTGGCAGAACAGCACCTTCGATGCCGCGCGGGCGGTGGCGCGCGGCGATCGCGGACAGCTGCAGTCGCTCGGCCTGCAGCTCGGGCTCTTCGGCTATCCGTCGGAGGAGACGATCAACGGTGACGACATCCCGAAGACTGCCCTGCAGTATCTGGAGAACCACGACCACGAGCGGTTCATTTGCAACTTCGGCCTCTCCAACCCCGATGAAGCGAATGTGCCGCTGTTCGCGGAGGGTGACCGGAGCCGCTGGTACAAGGTTCAACCATATGTGATCGCCGTGTTGCTCAGCAAAGGCATCCCGCTGCTATGGGAAGGCGAGGAGCTGTGTGAAAACTACTTCCTGCCGGACTTCGGTTCGGGACGGGTCAGCCTGCTGCGCCCGCCGCGCTGGGACTACTTCTACGATGCGTACGGGCAAGGGATTGTGCGCCTGGTGCGCAAGCTGCTGCAGGTTCGGCGCGACGGCGAGCAGTTCCGGCGCGGCGAGTATTTCTTCTTCAACGACTGGGACCGCTATCAGTCACAAGGCGTGCTCTTGTTCGCACGCTGGACAGACAACCGGTACTCGCTGGTCGCGGTGAACACCAGCGACAGTGACCAGAGGGTGCCGTTTTGGTTTCCGATTGCCGGCCACTACCAAGAGGGACTGCACGGCGGCGCCCTGGATCTTTCCGGCATCGTTGCACTCCAACAGGTCTGGCTCGACGTCCCGTCGAACTACGGGCGCGTATGGACGGTGGGTTGATTGGTTGCGCGGCACCATCGTTGCCGCGATATCCGAGAGCTCAATTGCATATCCTTGGTCTTTGCCCGAAACGACAACGCTACTCGTGAAGACCGCCAGGAGGAAAGAATATGGACATTCAATGGAGCAATTGGGCGTCACTGGGCAAGCCGCAGGACACAGCGATCGGCAGGCCCTTCGCGCAGCACAATCAGGATGGCAGGCTCGAGGTGTTTGCGATTGGACAGGGCGGACTATTCAATATCTGGCAGGTCTTCCCAAATGCCGGCTGGGCGGAGGGCTGGCACAGCAAGGACAGACCCTCATCAAAGATCGGCATCAAATCGCACGTCGTCGGCAGGAATGCTGATGGCCGCCAGGAGATCTTTGCCGTCGGTGACGACAATGCCCTCTGGCAAAAATGGCAGGTCGCACCCAATGACGGTTGGAGCGAATGGAAGACCCTGGGCACACCGGCCAGAGATATTTCCCTAGCGGACCGGTTCACCGCCGGGAGAAATCAGGACGGCAGGCAAGAAATATTCGCCGTCGGGAGTGACGGAAACGCCTGGCAGATCTGGCAGACCGCGCCGAACGGCGGCTGGAGCGCTTGGCGGAAATTGGGCCAGCCGCCCGCTGGAATCCGAGGCTCCGATCGCATGACGGTGGGAAGCAACGCAGATGGTCGCCAGGAACTCTTCGTCATGGGGGGCGATAACGCCCTTTGGCACGTCTGGCAGGTGGCGCCCAATGTCGGATGGAGCGGCTGGGAAAGCCTCGACAAGCCGCAGCATCGCGATCTCACGCAACCATTGGTACGGAAGAATGCGGACGGCCACCTCGAGGTCTTCGCGCCCGGCAACGGAGCGTTTTGCAACCGATGGCAGGAGGCGCCGAATAGCAGCGTGTGGCGCCACGAGGGCTGGAACGAGAAGCCAAAGCCAAAGCAGGCTGCACCTGCAGTTGGACTTACGTGGCTCGAGGCCGCGCTCAATTTCGACAACCGACTCGAAGTCATCGGCTTCGGGGACGATGGCGCCCTCTGGCATGCCTGGCAGATCGATGTCAAACCCAATTGGAGTTCCTGGAAGAGCCTGGGAAGCCCGCCCGCTAAGATTCGGGAAGCAGACCGCCTAACGATCGGGACAAACCAGGATGGCCGGCTTGAAGTCTTTGTGATGGGCCAGGACGGCGCCGTCTGGCACATCTGGCAGATACGTTGAAACGAGCCTTCTCCAGGCCGGCGCCGCCATCCAATGGGGTCTGCAACAAAACGAGCACAGGCGCCTTCCTCATCCGCACCGTCGGCGCAGTCGGCGTCACTGCGCGTCAGCAGGCAGTCGAGTCGCTTGCGGCGGCAGGTGAGTGACTCGCGGTCTTGCTGCATTCCGTCCACCCGCTTGGAATGATTCAGGTCTTCTCGGCGTCGCAGTAGAGGATGGCCTGACCGTTCTTGGCGGCATCCGCCAGACCGGCACCGACGTTGCCCATGCCGTGCGCCACCTCACGCGCGTCGTTGAACGGCGTCGTTGGCTTTGTCATGTTGAACACTTCATCTGACGGGCGGTGACCTCCAGCGGCACGAAGCCGAGCTTCTCGTAGGAGAATCGCCTGCCCGCTCTTGGCGACATCCGCGCGGGCGCCTAAAGAGGCCGCTGCACTTGATGCCCCGACTTGATCCCCTGCCCGCGCCGCCGCGTGCAAAAGGCGATCGGCAACGTCCTCGCTCCCACGAGCAAGAACACGTGCAGGCGTTCAACCAGTACAACGGCACAACGCGTCGTGCTTTTGATCCCACCATCTCGGCACTACTGCCGTCCAGGGTATTAGACAGGCGGCCGCGCTGCTGTCTGATCGGGTGGCCAGTACGATGGGCAAAGTCGGGCTCGTCAGCCGAACGCCTGGCACGCGCTCCGCGGCATGCAACGTGATGTTGATCAGCGTGTCACTCTCACAAGAGTGGAGGAGGTACGCATATGACGCGCACAGCCGGCGCGCTGCGGGCGCTTGCCACCTTGTTATACGGGGTCCTTCCCATCGCGTTGTTGGTCATCGGGTATCAGCTGTTCTATGTACCGACGCAGACGGCCTACCTGCACAGCCGCAACCATCGCTTTCTTGCCACCGCGAGCGAACAGATCGTACGGCGCCTGCAAGGATTTGCATGGGCGCTCGACAGCGCGGTCGCTGAATGCTCGGGCAGGCTCTTGGAGAACCTGACTGAATGCCCCAATGCCAATGTCGTAGAACGACGCGAATGTTGCCTGCGACATTCCTCGCTGCGCATGAACGCAACCGTGCAGCTCACGGCGTTTCGCCCCCAGAACGGCAACGAGGCCCTCCGCTTGGCAACGCGCAACGGTGAGGCGAAGGGATGGTGGAATCCGGGCGACACCCCGTTCATCTTCTGGGAGTACCAGCGCAACGGCAAGGCCACGCCACATGTGTCGCTTGATGAGGCCAAGCTGTATGCGCGAGCTACCCTTGCCGATCTCCTGGGGCCGATCTTACGGCGTGGTGCCGATTTCTTCGACGACCTGTACGTGGTCACGGACGACGGCGAGAAAATCCTGTATCAACAGAACGGCAACTGGGCCCATCTGCCCGAAGTGCGCGCCGCCCTGCACCGTGCGGTTGTCGGGAAGCCGGACGGAGCGCAGCCTGCCGACGAATCGATCCTTGCCTTCAAGCAAGTGCTGCAGTTCGACCGCCAGGTGTCTACCGGTCGGCCGATGAGCCCATGGCACGTGGTCGGCGTTGTTGCCGCGACGCGGCTGAATCAACAGAAGGCCATGATGTCACCGGGATGGGTCATTCCCATTCTCATTGCCGTTGTCTTATTGTTGGCGACGTACCCCTTCATCAAGCTGTCGCACATGGGCCCGCGCGAGCGGTTGAAGCCGTTGGACGCGATCCTGGTCGTATTCGCCAGTGGCGTGATTACCGGCGTGACGACCTTCGTGCTGTTGCACTACACCAGCAACTGGTTCAGTGACCGAACCGATGACAACCTGCGGCAGTTTGCCGAGGACCTACAAAGCCGGTTCGGGGAGGAGCTGACATCGGCATACGATCAGCTCGAAGGATTCAAGCAGGCCTTGCGCACGGGCGCGCTCGACGACAAGCCGGGCGTGGCAGCGGCGAAGCCGGACGCTTATCCGTACTTTACTCAGCTGACCTTGATTGGGAGTGACGGTAATGCGAAGCGGGCGTGGAAACCTCGCCTCGATGCCGAAGGCAAGTACGACGGAGTCGAATGGTGCACCACCCCGCAATATCCGGCCAGCGCGCGTCCTTATTTTCGCGATGCGCAAAGCGGCGAAATGCCCGAGCTGCGCGCCGGTAACCGGACGATTCGCGTCGCCATCGAGCCGATCGTTTCCTATACGTCGCGCCAGTTTCTGTTGCAGCTGGCGTTGCCGCTGAGCAATAGCGCGCGCCCTGAGGTCGTTGCCATGTCGACGAGGCCGATCTCGCTCGTTGGTCCCACGCTGCCGTCAGGATTTTGGTTTGCGGTCGTGAAACAGGACGGACAGGTGTTGTTCCACTCTGATGAAAACCGCAACATGCAGGAGAATTTTTTCGCCGAGGTCGACAATGGGTGGCGCTTTCGCGTGGCGACGGGCACCAAAGTCCCGGACGTGTTCTCCACTCGCTACTACGGCTGGGAGGAACGCGCGCGCATTCAACCACTCCACGGTACCGATTGGTTCATCGTCACGTTCCACGACATGAGGATGCCGTACGCGTTGCAATGGACGACATTGATCGCGTGGATCACGATGTTTGTCCTGTACCTGGCCGTGTTCCTCGCCGGGGCGCTGCTCATCCACCTACTGCGCCCCGCCTATCGCCTGCCCTGGCTCTGGCCCAACCGGCAGCGACGGTATCTGCCGGCCTTGGTTGCACTGCTCACTGTCGCCGCGCTCGTTGCAGGTGTAGTGGTGGGTGGGGATCCCATTGAGGCGCTGCTTGCGGTGGCGCTGGGGCCGCTGCTGGCGTTTGCTCTGCTCTACTTCATGCTGCAGCCAAACGACGGGCGCTGGTGGCTCGGTGCCGCTGCGGCGGCGGCGCTTGCGATGCTGGCGATGCTTGTGGCGTCCCTGTGGCATCAAGACGCCGGCTCAGGCGAGTTGGCGTCGGCCGGCGGGCTCGCCATCATCGCCTGCGCGGTGGCCACGCGCACCTATCCAGAGTGCCGGAAACGGACGGAGTTCCAGTTCCGCCTCGCATATGCGGCGGTGCTGACTGCCGTACTGGTGATCTGGAGTGCATTGCCGAGCGCGGTGCTCTTCACCGATGCCCGGCAAGAATTGGAGCGCGCGCGCATCCGATCTCTCCAGGGGGCCTTCGCCGGGGCACTGACTGCGCGCGAAGAACACTTGACGGCAGAAGTGCAGCGCAACGCGCACAAGCCGCACACCAGAGCATGCAATCGCCTGATCGACGGCTTCAAATGGGACGTGTATCCGCCGATGGAGGCAGGCCCGCAGCAGCCCGGCGACCGGCATCCGCCTTTCTATCGTGCCGTGATGGCCTGGTGGAATGGACAGGGGCGTGGCATGACGCGACATGCCGCCCGACCCGTGCGGCAAGCCGGCGGCATCAACGCCGTTGCCTATCATCTAGACGGCGACGCGGCGCAGGAAGACTCGTCCCCAGGCTTTCCCGTCCCGGTCGAGCCCGGCTATATCAGTGAGGCGTTCATCAAGTGGCTGCCCTCCTACAACGTGTATGCGGCAGAACTCGCCAGCTGGACCGCCAGCAAACCGGCAGTGTACGACCCATCCGATTGTCCGGACTTCCAGATCACTGACGTCAGCACGCCCGTGACGCCTCAACGCGGCGGCAACCGCATGCTCTGGCTGCTCGCTATTGGATGCGCCGCGGGGCTCGCATTCTTCGCCTCTGTGTCCCAAACGCGTAAGCTGTTTCTCTTGGACATGGTGGACTGCACGCCGCCGTCGCGTTCGCTGGCGAGGGAGCGGCAGGGCGACAAACGCAATCAGCGGCTGTGGGGGAGCCTCAAGAACCCGGAGGAGAAATTGGCGCTCATCCAATTGGCAACCGAAGGCTTCCTCAGCCCCAACAACGTCGGGGTGGCGAACGCGCTGGCACGCCAGCATCTCGTCCGGCGCACGCCCGCACTGGAGGTGCTCGATGACAGTTTTCGAGAGTTTGTGCTGGCGGCCGAGCCTGCGGAGACGGTTGCCAACTGGGAGCACGAGGGGGGCCCGAGCAATTGGTCACGCCTACAAGCGCCGTTGGTCACGCTGTGCGTGTGCATCGGGGTATTCCTCTTTACGACTCAGCGCGATGTCTTCGATTCGACCGTCGGATGGATCACCGCACTCACTGCCGGCCTCTCCACCGCTGCACCCCCGCTCTTCCGCTTGTTCGCGATGATCATGCGTCCAACTGTTCTGACGGATTCAAGAAGTGATGGCGGAGGAACTGCCGCCTGAAAACAGGGTCTCTCGTAGCGAAGACGCGGTTACTCGGTTTGGGTTCCACAAAGGCACGAGGGGGCCTGGATGCTTCTGCGCGCAATACCCCTGAGTCGGTGCCGAGACGTTCGGACAGACGCGCACGAGACGCTTGGAGACTCGTCTATGATGGTATATGAGCACCGTGAGGGCTTTTGTAGATCACCGTGACACCTCGTCGAGGTGACTATCCAAGGGCAATGTTGGCGGAAAGGAGAATGACTCATGGCATCGCTCAAAGGCGCAAGGCGCATCGAAACCGGAAACAAACAGGGCTACGGCTGGGTGCCCGACCTCCCCGACCATCGTGACAAACTCTACGGCGTGGTCCGCAGAATGCCCGCCAAGCTGCCGTCGTCGGTCGACCTGCGACCCAAATGTCCGCCCGTCGAGGATCAGGGAAACCTCGGCAGCTGTACCGGCAACTCCCTCGCCGGCGCGGTGGAGTTCCTCGAGAGGAAGGATGGGGTCACCCCGTTCGTGAACGTGAGCCGGCTGTTCATCTACTACAACGAGCGCGTGATCGAGCATAGCGTCAACGATGACGCCGGCGCCATGATCCGTGATGGGATCAAGACGCTGGTCAAGCAGGGGGTCTGCTCGGAGAAGAAGTGGCCATACGTGATCTCCCAGTTTGCCAAGAAGCCGAGCGCGGCCTGCTACAAGGAAGGGCTCAAGCATCAAGTCCTCTCCTACGCCCGCATTCAAACGCTCGACGAGATGCGCGCCTGCCTGGCGGAAGGCTATCCGTTCGTGTTCGGCTTCAGCGTCTACGAGAGCTTCGAGTCGCAGCAAGTTGCCAAAACCGGCGTGGTGCCGATGCCGAAGCCGAAGGAGAAGATGCTCGGCGGGCACGCGGTGCTCGGAGTCGGGTACGACGACGCGCAAAAGCGCTTCCTCGTCCGCAACTCATGGGGCACCGGCTGGGGCATGAAAGGCTACTTCACACTGCCCTACGACTACGCCGGCAACAACAACCTGGCGGACGACTTCTGGACGATCCGGCGCCAGGAGGAATTCTAGCAGCCCGTTGAAAGACCTCAGCATGAACGGTTCCCCTCCCCGATTTCAATGATCTTTTTCCGCTCACCCTGAGCTTGTCGAAGGGTTCCTCGTCTTTTTCACTGGCGCAGCTCGCCCAGAAGGCACAGACCGCCGCGCCGGGGGAGCAGAACCCACAGGCCAAAGTGGCACTGTATCGCATCGCCCTCGCCGTGTGGGAGCATCATGTTCTGCCTCCCACTTCGCCTTCCCCGCGCGCATTGAGGGGGACCCGCCCGAGCGCGGGCACCTGCTTCTGGAGGATGATGGCGGCGGCGAAGGCGCGCGCCGGCGTCGAGAGCAGCGGGGGCTCGCTCGTCGGTGACACCTCCCCGCTGCCGTCCTTCGGCGGCGGTCCCTTGACTCCGTCGGCGACGACGCGTGCCAACTGCGCCGCGCGCGAAAGGCTCGTGCAGACGTTGTACCAGAAAGGCCCGCCGAGGCCGATCAGCAGGCCTGCCAGTAAGGTCGAGAAGAGCCAGCGCGGGTGGCCGAAGAGAAAGAGCGCCCACATCCTCCCGTAGGCGGCGGAGGTGGAACACACGTCAAGCCAACCGCAGTCACCAGCGCACCGCCACTGCGGCAGCTCCCGCAGCGCGCTGCAGAATTCATCATCGGTGTTGACGCAGCGGGTGGCCGACCACCCAAGCGGAAGGCTGAGCTTCGCGAGGGTTTGGAACTGCGCCCCCAAATCCTTGAGGCGGGTCTGGATGTCTTCCTGTATCTGCTTGGCCTCGGCATCAGTCACGCTGGCCCCGGCGGGCGAGTTGGCGGCGCGCTTTTGCGCTTCCTCGTAGTGCCGCTGGATCTCCTGCTGTTGAGCGAGCATCGCGTCGGCCAACTGCGGGCGGTTGGCAAAAGCGTAGAAGAGGGCCACGGCATTGACGTTGAGCGCGAAGGCGAAGATGAAGGACACGATGACCGACATCGCCTTGGCGCGTTGGCGGAAGGTCTCGGCGGCGGCCTGGCCGTAGAAGTCAAAGCGCTCGAGCACGCCGTTCAGCAAGGTCTGCCATTCGGTCTCGGCCTTTTGTGTCAGGATGGCGCCGATATCGGTGCGCGCCAGACGCTGCGCAAATTCGACCGGCGTGAGCGACTGCACGTGTTGGGGGCGCAAGAAGTGGGGCAGCCAACCGCGGAACTCCTCGGCCCGCAGGTTGCTCGTCATGACCTCGAGGAACTGAGACGCCGCCTGCCCGGCCGGGGCGGCGCCGAGCGTTTCTTGCAGCCGCTGCCAGAGGCTTTTGATCGGACCGAGGTCCTGGACCGGCGTGTTGAGCGCCTGCTCGGCCTGGCCCAGTTGTGACACCAGATCGGGACGGAGGGTTGCGACCTCCTCGTACATGGCGCGCAGCATCCACTGCAGGCCGCGGCGCCGCAGACCGAAGAAGCGCTGTACGGACTCTACGATCGCCGAGACCATCGAGGTGAACAGCAACATCGCAATGGCGAAGGCGAGTGCGGCGGTGAGCCAGTTCATGCGCGGTCGTCCTTGGTGAGCAAGGATCTTCGAATGGTCGGTCTCGCCTTCTACAGCGCCGACGACGCGCTGGTCAAGATCGGCGTCGTGCCAATTCCCCGTCGAAAGCGGGCGCGGTTGAACGCCCTTGCATCCTGACGTGCCCGTGCCATCTTACGGGCATGCCGCCGATTATGGCGATGCTCTGCAGCGGCACCATCGACTGCAACTTCCGCGTGATCGGGGCGGTCGAGCCGTCCACCCTGAGCCTATGGCCTGGTTCCACGAGCTGAGCTCGCATCCGATTGTGATCTCGAGTCTGTACCTCCTCCTGGCGCTGGGATGCGTGGCGTTGCGCCAGCTCGTGCACCTGACGCGCCTGGGCAGGAGCTTGGATGCCTCGTTCACGCTCATCGTCTGCGGTCTCGTCGTCGGCACGCTCGGGTCGGCAACGACGAGCGCCGACTGGGTGACGCTCACGCCGTACCTCAACGCCGTCCTGTTCGGCACCGTCGCCATCGGCGCCGTGCGCATTCTGCTGACACTGTTCGTCGACTTCTACCTGCAGCAGCGGGGCGGGGCGGCCGTGTCGGGGATCTTCCGCGATGTCGCCAGCGTGATCGCCTACTTCCTGGTGATCGTCGCCGTCCTCCGCTCGACGCTGGACATCAATCTGGCGTCACTGATTGCCACATCGGCGGCGCTGACGGTGATCGTCGGCCTGGCGCTGCAAGACGTGCTCAGCAACCTGTTCAGCGGTCTGGTGCTCGAGCTGGAGGCTTCGTTCGGCCCGGGCGACTGGGTGCGCGTCGGAACCTTCGAAGGCAAGGTCGAGGAAACCGGCTGGCGGACGACCAAGCTGCGCACGCGGGTGAACGAACTGGTGACGTTGCCCAACGCCATGTTGTCGAAGGAAGCGTTGGTGAACTACTCGCGTCCCGATCCGTCATTCGGTGACACCTTGTCCTTCGAGGCCGCGTATGAGGCGCCGCCGAACGTCGTGAAGGACGCGGTGCTGAGCGTGCTGGATGCCGACGCCGCTGTGCTGGCCGTGCCGCGCGCCGAAGTGTGGCTGACCAAGTATGGCGAGAGCGGCGTTGCCTACGCCATTCGCTACTGGATCACCGACTTCGACAACCTGGAACGCATTCGCAATCGCATCATGAGCAACCTGTGGTATGCCCTGCGGCGCGCCAACGTACGCATCCCATTCCCGGCGCGCGACCTCTTCGTCTACCAGGGCGGCGCGCCGCAGCTGCTGGCTACTGACCGCACCGACCTGGCCGCCATGCTGCGTGGCGTACCGCTGCTGGCGCCGCTTGATGATGCGGCGCTGGGACGCTTGGCGACGCGCGTGCGGCGCGTGACCTTCGGCGCGGGCGAGTTTGTGGTACGCGAGAACGAACCGGGGGACTCGTTCTATGTGATCGAACGCGGTACGGCCGAGGTGATGGTGGGCACCGACGGGGCAGCGCGTACCGTCGGCCGTCTCCAGCCAGCCGACGTCTTCGGCGAGATGTCGTTGCTTGCCGGCGAGCCGCGCTCCGCCACCGTGTGCGCCGCTACCGACCTGTCGGTCCTGGTCGTCGATCGCGAGGCGTTCAAAGAGATCATCAGCGCCGACCCGGCGATCCTTGATCCGCTCAGTGAGATCGCGGCGCGCCGGCAAGCCGAGCAACAAGAGTACCGCCGCTCGCTGGTGTCGGTGACGACGATCGATATCGATCATCAACAAGCGCAGCGTTTGCGCGAACGCATCAAGGCGTTCTTTCGGCTGTAACGGCGGCATGGGCACCCCTGGTACGCTCTTCGTCGTGGCGACGCCGCTGGGCAACTTGGAAGACATCACTCTACGCGCCGTCCGCGTGCTCAAGGAGGTCAGCCTCATCGCCGCCGAAGACACGCGTCACAGCCGCAAGTTGCTGGCGCACTACGGCATCAGCACGCCGCTCACCAGTTACTACGATGAGATCGAGCGGCACAAAGCTCCTGCGTTGATCGAGCAGCTGAAGCAGGGAAGGAGCCTGGCGCTGATCTCCGACGCCGGGACGCCGGGTATCGCTGACCCTGGGTACCATCTGGTGCGTGCCGCCATCGCGGCGGGCGTGCGCGTCGCGCCCATTCCCGGTCCCTCCGCTGTTTCTGCGGCACTGAGCGTTGCCGGGTTGCCGACGGATCGCTTTGCCTTCGACGGCTTCGTGCCGGCGAAAGCGGGAGCGCGGCGCAAGTTCTTCGCTGCGCTGGCGCAGGAGACGCGCACAACGGTGGTGTACGAAGCGGCGCGCAGGCTCGAGGCGTGTCTGCGCGATCTCAACGAGGTCCTCGGCGATCGGCAGGTGGTGATGCTGCGCGAGCTTACCAAGATGTTCGAGGAGATCGTCCGCGGACCCGCAAGCCAGCTGGCGGCGCAGCTGCGCGCGCGGGCCACATTGCAGGGAGAGGTGACCCTCATCATCGCCGCGGGCGAGGCGGTGGCCCCGCCGGCGCCTGCGGACCTCACCACGGCCATCGAGCGTCTTCGTGGCGAGGGCATGAGCCTCAAAGAGATCGCTCGTGTCCTGGCGCGCGAGCACAAGCTGTCGCGCCGTCAGGTGTACCAAGCCGGCCTCGCCCTCGCCGGCGAACACAAACCTTAGTGTCCCCATTCGGAACCACTGTGACCTATCGTGCTCGTGCGCGTGCTCGTGATCGTAATCGGAAGCCCTGCGACTGAACGATTACGAGCACCGCTTCGCTGAGCACGAGCACGGAGAAACGTCAGCGTATTTCCAACGAGCCGTACTTATTACTTAGCGACGCTGTGCGCTGTCGCTTGCGGCCGTGGCTTCCGTCTGCGTATGGTGCCGCGCGTGGAGGAGCGTGCGTGAAGACACGACACAAGTGGCTACTAGCTGTGGCGTTGCTGATTACGATCGTGGCGTGGTTTGCCTGGACGTGGCTGACCGCTGAGAGCGATGTTGGAATGTTGCCGCGCTGAAACAGCAACGCCCCGGTGCACATTGCAAACCGGGGCGTTCACTCCATCGGGCCCGGCTGGCGGCCGGGCAACCTGCCCGAGCTTCGGCTCGGGTGGAACTCAAGCTGCGTGCTCGGATCAGTGTACCGTGATCGGGACCTTCTTCGCAGCTACTCCCTTCGGTGCCTTCATGGTCACCTCGAGCACGCCATCGTGGTATGCGGCCTTTACCGAGTCGGCATCCACACCGGTGGGCAGCGCGATGGTCCGCTCAAAGCGGCCATAGCTCACCTCGCGGTAGAACTCCTCGCCGCGTTTCCCTTCGTCCATCACCTTGCGCTCGCCCTTGATGGTCAGCCGATCCCCTTCGACTGCCAACTCCACATGCTTCGGATCGATGCCGGGCAGATCGGCGCGGACGACCAGCTCGTCGCCGCGGACGAACGACTCGACCGCCGGCAGCAAACCCGTGTCCCACGGCCACATCTCCCTGCGCTCCCCTTCACCAAAAAAGTCGGCAAAGAGGTCATCCAACTCTCTGTGGAGTGGGAATATCGAAGTCGCAGGCCGCCACGGTGCCAACATTCTCATCGACAGTGTCACCTCCTTTCGCAACCAACTTCGCTGAGGTTTTGATAATCACCCTCGGTTGCTTTTCAAGCCCCGGCGTGACCAGTTGCCGGTGCGCGAGTGGCACCGGGTTGGGGCCTATGGCAGGTAGCCGCCCACGATGCTGTAGAGCAGCACGCCCATGACAATCAACGTTACCACGACGTACAGCCGGTCGCGCTGCAGGGCAAAGGCGACGATCGAAAACGCGACGCGGGCGACGGGTGTTGCCAGGAGCAAGAGGAGGCCGAGTTGGATGAGCCCACGGCCGCTGAACTGCAGGGCGTCGTGAATGATACCGCTGATGCCGCGCAGGTCGGCGGGTTCGCCGTGGAAGACACGATACTGCGGCTGCTCGCTGCCGTGCCGCGCCAGATAAATCACCGCCCCAACCAAGACCACGACTGCGGCGACGATCAGGCCGAGACGCAGCAAGTTACCGATGGTCTGCTCAACCTGCTGATCCGTCCACCCCAGCTGATTATCGGGCCGCGTCACAGGTTTCCCCGCAAACCGTTGTAGATCATCTCGATGCCCAGGACGACGATCACGGCGGCAAAGACGCGCCGCAGGGCGCTGCTCTGCATGCGCGTGAGCAAGCGTGCCCCGAGCAGGGCCCCGAGAAGAACGCCAAGCATGACCGGCATAGCCAATCCCGGATCGATGTAGCCACGATTCAGATAGACGCCGGCGCTGGCCGCCGCGGTCACACCGATCATGAAGTTGCTGGTCGTGGTCGACACTTTGAAGGGCAATTGCATGGCCCAATCGAGCGCCAGCACCTTCACGGCGCCCGAGCCGATGCCCAAGAGCCCCGACAGCATTCCGGCGACGAACATCAGACCAAATGCGCTGGGGACGCCGTGCACGTGATAGGCGCTGAGGCCCTCGGGCGTCGGATAGGTACTGTCCATCCGCAGGCGGGTCGCAAGACGGTCGGCCGGCTCGGTCCCGGTCGGGTCGTTGTGCTTGCGCAACGACAGATACGCCGACGCAATGAGCACCACTCCGAAGATCACCGCGATGCTCGAAGCGGAGATGTACGCGACCAGGATCGCCCCGACCACTGCCCCCACTGTGGTTGCGACCTCGAGGAACATTCCAACGCGCAGGTTGCTGTAACCGTCCCTGACATACGAAGAGGCCGCGCCCGACGAGGTGGCGATGACCGAGATCAGCGCCGCGCCTGCGGCGTAGCGGATGTCCACGCCGAGCAGCAGAGTGAGCAACGGAATCACTACGATGCCGCCGCCGAGGCCGGTGAGCGCGCCAAGGAAGCCGGCGGCCAGCGACCCGAGCCATACCACGGCGGAGAACTCCAGTACGTTCACCTGTACACCCGTCCGGCGCGCTCCTCATTGCACCGCCCTCCGGCGCGATCAAGAGCCGCTACTGATTTCAGATTTCTTCTGCTACAGGGATTTGGCGGGCGCATACGGAGTGATGACACGAGAAGAAATGATCGGCCGCCTCGACGGCGACACGTGGGACATCATTGTCATCGGTGGAGGAGCAACCGGGCTGGGTATCGCGGTTGACGCGCAGACGCGCGGCTACCGTACGCTGCTGTTGGAGCAGTGGGACTTTGCCAAGGCGACGTCGAGCCGCAGCACCAAGCTGGTGCACGGCGGTGTACGCTACCTCAAGCAAGGGAACGTCTCGTTGGTGCTCGAAGCGCTGCGCGAGCGCGGCTTGCTGTGCCGCAACGCGCCGCACCTGGTGCACGACCTCGCCTTTGTGGTGCCGCGCTATCGCTGGTGGGAAGGGCCGTTCTACGGCATCGGCTTCAAGCTCTACGACCGCCTCGCTGGCAAGCTGAACATCGCGCCTTCGCGCCAGCTCAACCGCGAGGAGACCATCGCGCGCATTCCCAACGTCGAGACCGAAAATCTGATCGGCGGCGCCATGTACCACGACGCACAGTTCGACGACGCCCGTCTGGCGCTGGTGCTGGCACTCACTGCCGCCGATCACGGTGCCGCGTTGATCAACTACATGCCGGCGACCGCACTGACCAAGCAGAATGGAGCCGTCAACGGTGTCGTGGCCGTCGACCAGGAAGCCGGCCGTTCGTACGAGCTGCGTGCCCGCGTGGTGATCAACGCTACCGGGGTCTTCGCCGACGAGGTGCGCCGCATGGACGACGGCACGGCCGA
>Ga0335082_10001952_pt1 | contig 22137 bp, 19 predicted proteins | sample Lox_Sample_41_FD_206718 | JGI IMG/M metagenome (GOLD analysis project Ga0335082, IMG submission 206718) | Soil microbial communities from Loxahatchee National Wildlife Refuge, Florida, United States - Lox_Sample_4.1 | ecosystem: Environmental > Terrestrial > Soil > Wetlands | place: USA...
CGACGCCACCACGGCGAGCTTCGACTCCTGGCCGGTCACGGTCTGGAAAACCCACTGCAGGACCGCGATGCTGACGAAGTACACCATCAGCAGCGCGGCGGTGAGCGTACCGTAGACCAGCGACCGGTTGATCAGGGTGTCGACCGCCCACAGCTGGTAGCGCAGCAGCGCGAAGGCGAGCGTGACGGGGATCGTCATCACCGACAGATAGAACGCCGGCATCCCGACCATGGTGAAGAGCAGCCGCGGCACCCCCGGCTTCTGCAGCGCGGGAATGAAGAGGCCCGGAATCTGGAAGAGGACGATCCCGACCACCGCCACCGCCACGCCGAACACGTACCACTTGATCTGCTGCCGCCGGATCGGATCGGTCATGCGCCGGTAGCGCTGCACCTGGGCGACCCCGCCGCTCACGTAGCCGCCGACGGCGAGCGCGAACACGATGAGCGACAGCAGCGGCCCGGGATCGGCGGCGCCCGGCAAGCTGTCGGGACGCGCCGACTGCGGGAAGAATACGTAGCGGGCCACGATGCCCACGCCCCAGAAGACGGTCGTCACCCGCGTGTACGACGGGACGAAGCGGCCGTCGGGCAGCAGCACGAGACCCACGATCGAAGAGATGTTGACGAGGCAGGTCAACGCGACGGCGAACCACTGCCACTCGGGCGGGGCGCTGCCGAAGGAGTCCTCCGGGCGCGTCATCGCCGCCCCCTCGACGATGACGTTCATGGAGATGAGGATGCTCAGCCAGTGGTCCGGCTTGCGCAAGAAGATGAGGATCCCGATCGCGGCGAAGACGCCGAACAGCAGGTCGTCGAACGCGGTGGTGTAGCGGACGAAGAACTCGGGTGACAGCCCGAGCGCGGCCAGGCTCGGGGCGTTGTCCATCGCCACCTCGCGCAGCTGCTGCAGGCGGGACGGCTCGAGCCCGATGAGCATGGCGAGGCCGAGCAGCACCGCGACGACCCAAACGCACCAGGCCAGGTGCAGGGAGCGGCCGCGCAGCGTGGCGCTCATCGCGCTGGGCGGGTCGTCGGGGGGGCTTGTCTCAGGGGGACGGTGGGCGGACATCGGCTGCTGCGTACGCAAGCACGGCGGATGCCAGAGCCGTCGCGACATGCGGGCGTGGCCGCGGCCGCCGGGCACGGCCACGCGGCCAGCCGAAGCGATAAAACGCTGGCGCCATCGCCGGGCGGGCTCGTCCCGCGCGGTCGGGTGCAAATCGACGTAGACAGTCCGGCTCCGCGGGATATCCTGAGCGAGGTTGGAGGAGCTCCAGGTGTCGGCGTCCGACAAGACGGTCGTGGTGGTGGACGATGAAGGCGCCCTGCGTCAGTTGGCCGCCAAGCTGATCGAGCGGCACGGGTATCGGGTGCTGACCGCTGGGAGCGGCGACGAGGCCCTCGCGCTGCTGGCCGACGGCGCCCACGTCGATCTGATGGTCCTCGACGTCATGATGCCGGGGAAGAGCGGGCTCGAGACGCTCGAGGAAGTGCGGCGGCGCGGCCACACGCAGCTGCCGGTGGTCTTGCTGACCGCGCAGGCGAAGGACGAGCAGATCATCAGTGGCTACCAACAGGGCGCCGACTGCTACCTCACCAAGCCGCTCGAGCCGAGCGTCCTGCTGAACACCATCGACTACCTGATCGGCGACCTCTCCGCCGCCGAGCGGGCTCGGCTCGAGGCCCTGCTCTAACGCGGCGGCCCGACCGCCCCGCGCCGCGCGTCAGACGTAGCGCGGGATGGGGCCGTTGTGCGGCGTGGCGCGATCGGACAGATCGAACGTCACCTCGTCGACGTAACACCAGCCCCACCCTTCCGGCGGATCGTAGCCCTCGATGATCGGGTGGCGGGTGGCGCGGAAGTGCTTGGTGGCGTGACGATTCGGGGAATCGTCGCAGCAGCCGACGTGGCCGCAGGTGCGGCACAGCCGCAGATGCACCCACACCGAGCCCATCTTCAGGCACTCTTCGCAGCCGAGCGCGCTCGGCGTGACGTCGCGGATGCCGGCGAGATGCGTGCAGGTGTCAGACATGCGGTCCTCCTACGGCGGCCGTGTGCGCGGCGGGCGGCGCGAGGAAGGCGTGGATCGTCGCGACGACCTGGGCGCCTTCGCCGACCGCCGCCGCGACCCGCTTGATCGACCCGGCGCGCACGTCGCCGATCGCGAACACGCCGCTGCGGTTGGTCTCCAGCGCCCGGCGCCCGGCCCCCAGCTCGGCGCCGGTGAGCACGAAGCCCTTGTCGTCGAGCGCGACGTCGCACTGCGAGAGCCAGGCAGTGTTCGGGTCGGCGCCGATGAATAGGAACAGGTGGCGGATCGGCCGCTGGGTCTCGCGCCCGGAGGGACGGTGGCGCCAGCGGATCGCCTCCAACATGCCGCCCTGTCCCTCCAGCGCGCTGACCTCCGTCTCCGTGACCGCCGCGATGTTCGGCTGGGCGGCGATGCGGTCGACGAGATAGCGCGACATGCTCGCCTCCAGGCTCGGTCCGCGCACCAGCAGCCAGACCTTGGCGACCTGACTGGCCAGGTAGACCGCCGCCTGACCGGCGGAGTTGCCGGCCCCGACCAGCGCGACTTCCTGCCCGGCGCACAGCTTGGCCTCCAGCGGCGAGGCCCAGTAGTGCACCGACGCGCCCTCGAAGGCGGCGAGATTCTCGACCGCGAGGCGCCGGTATCGCGCCCCGCTGGCGATGATGACGCTCCGCGCGCTGACCTGCTCGGCGTTGTGCAGAGCGATCTGGAAGCGTCGCGCACCGGGCGCCGGATGGTCGCGCAGGCTGGCGACCTCGGTCGGGATCGCCATCTCGACGCCGAACTTCTGCGCCTGGTTGAAGGCGCGCGCCATCAACGCCAGCCCGGTGATACCGGTCGGAAAGCCGAGATAGTTCTCGATGCGCGCCGACGCGCCGGCCTGGCCGCCGAACGCATGGCGATCGAGGACGAGCACCGAGAGCCCTTCCGACCCCGCGTACACCGCCGCCGCGAGGCCCGCCGGGCCGGCGCCGACGATGACGACGTCGTAGGTTGTCGACGGGTCGAGCGGCCGGACCATGCCCATGCAGCGCGCCAGCTCCTCCTCACTCGGATTGCGCAGCAGTTGCCCGGTCGGGCACAGCACGATCGGCAGCTCGTTGCGGGCGATGTGGAAGCGCTCGAGCAGCGCCGTCGCGTTGGCGTCGCTGTCGGGGTCCAGGCGCTGGTGCGGATGCCCGTTGCGGGCCAGGAAGCCTTCCAGGCGGAGCACGTCCGCGTCGCCTGCGCGCCCGATGATGATCGGTCCGCCGGCGGCGGCCTGGAGCAGGCCGACGCGGCGCAGGATCAGCGCCCGCATGATGCGCTCGCCCAGCTCGGCCTCCTCCACCATGAGGTCGCGCAGCTTGCGCGACGGAATGACCAGCGCCTCGACCGCGCTGCGCGCGATCCCGTCCACCAACGCCGGGCGGTCGGAGAGCTGCGCCAGCTCGCCCATGAACGACCCCGCGCCGTGGACGACGATCGGCGGGTGCACCGCGAGATCGTCGCGCTGCGCGATCACCACCTCGCCGGAGAGGATGACGTACATCCCCGGCGTGACCTCGCCGACCCGGGCCATGTAGTCGCCGGCGCCGAAGGTCTGCGCGGTGCCGAAGCGGCGCAGGCGCTCGACCTCAGCCGGCTCCAGGGTCGGAAACATCTGGTCGTGACGCGTCTGGATGATCGGGTACTCGGGCGCGGAGGACATGATCGGTGGGCCAACCGGTCTCGGAGTCGAGTGGTCATCATACCGATTGCCGATCGGATGTCGACGGAGCCGCCGCGGCGGGCGCGGCACTACAGAATGAGCCTTGATCTGAACTAAAATTCTCACCGCGGAGACGCGGAGGCACGGAGATCCAGTCCTTGCGACATATCGCGAAGCTTCTACAGAAGGGCATTTCTGGTTGGTTTGGGTGGAGGCACCGCGAGACGAAAGTCCTTCCCTGTCTCCGCGTCTCCGCGGTGAATATTTTCTCATCAGGGCAAGAAGTCCCGGAGGCGGCTGCGCCGCTCCTCACTCGTCGTCGAGGTGCCCCCAGTCGCTGCCGAGCTGGCGCTCGAGCTCGGCGTGGTCCTGCTCGAACTGGCGCTCGAGCTCCTCGCGCGCGGCGCGGGCGGCGGCGACCCGATGCTCCTCCTCCAGATCGGTGCGCAGGGCCTCGAGGGTGTCGAGGTTGTGGCGGCGGAAACGATCCCCGCGCTCGCGCGCCTCGTAGGGATGGACGCCGAGCGCCTCGAGCGTCCGCCGGCCGGCGCGCAGCGCCGATTCGAACGTCTCGCGCTCGATGACCGTCACCCCGCGGGCACGCAGCTCGAGCCAATGGCTCACGTTGCGCGCCCGCGCGACGATCTGCAGGTTGGGAAAGTGCTCCCGCACGATGTCCACCAGGCGCAGGTTCGTGTCGACGTCGTCCACCGCGTTGACGAGCACCGCCGCGTGGTGCGCCCCCGCGGCGTCGAGCAGGTCGATGCGGGTCGCATCGCCGTAGAAGACGCGGAATCCGAAGCGCCGCAGCAGGTCGATGGTGTCGGGATCATGGTCGAGCACGGTGGCCTTGAGACGGCTGGCGAAGAGCAGGCGGCCCACGATCTGGCCGAAGCGGCCGAATCCGGCGATGATCACCGGCGCATCCTCCGCTTCGATCCGGTCGGGCTCGCGCTCCGGCACCGCGCGGCGGCGCGCGGCCAGATCGGCGACCAGCACCAGCACCGGCGTGAGCGCCATCGAGAGGGCCACCACCAGCGTCAGGATCTTGTCCCAATCACCGGGGAGCACGTGCACCGCGCCGGCGACGCCGAAGACGACGAAGGCGAACTCGCCGCCCTGTGACAGCAGCGCGGCAAACAGGCCGTGCTGGCCGCGGGGGACGCCGACCCGCGGGCTGAGTAGCAGCAACGCCGCGGTCTTGATCAGCACGAAGCCGGCCACCAGCGCCGCCAGCAGACCCGGCCGGCGCGCGAGCAGATCGAAGTCGATCGACATGCCGACGGCGATGAAGAAGAGGCCCATCAGCAGGCCCTTGAACGGCTCGATGTCGGTCTCGAGGGCGTGGCGGTACTCCGAGCTCGCCAGCAGCACCCCGCCGAGAAACGCGCCCAGCGCCATCGACACGCCGACCAGGTCCATGAGCAGGGCGATGGCGATCACCAGCAGCAGCGCGAAGGCGGTGAAGATCTCGCGCAGGTCGGTCTTCGCGATCGCGCGCAGGGCGGGGCGGGTGGCGTAGCGGCCGATCACCACCACGCCGACGATGGCGGCGACGACCTTGCCCACGCCCAGCCAGAGCGGCTGGCCGCCTGTCGCGGGGCCGCTCGCCAGCAACGGCACGATCCCGATCAGGGGGATCGCCGCGATGTCCTGGAAGAGCAGCACGCCGAACGCCGACTTGCCCATCATCGAGGCCAGCACGCCGCGCTCGGTCATGGTCTGCACGGCGATCGCGGTGGACGAGAGGGCGAGCGCGAAGCCGGCGATCACCGCGGCCTGCCAGGGCAGGCCGACGGCGAGCCCGGCGGCGGCGAGCAGGCCGCCGCAGACCAGCATCTGCAGCGTGCCGCCGCCGAAGACGCGCGCCCGCATCGCCCACAAGCGGCCGGGATCGAGCTCGAGGCCGATCACGAACAGCATCAGCACGACACCGAACTCGGCGAAGTGCAGGATCGACTCGATGTCGCTGACCAGCCTGAGCCCGAAGGGTCCGATCAAACAACCGGCGAGCAGGTAGCCGAGCACGGCGCCGAGGCGCAGGCGCCGGGCGAGCGGGACGAACACCACCGCCGCCGCCAGATAGACCGCCGTATCGAACAGAAACGAATGCTCATGCATGCGGGGCGGCCTCTCCTCTGGACAGCGCCACGAGGGTGGCGCGGTAACGGGCGCCGAACGCCCGCAGGTCCTCGGCCTCGATCTGCGGGGCGCGGTGGACAACCAGCGGCTCGAGCCAGCGCATGCCGCAGAAGCGCGCGGTCTGGCGAACCACCGAGGCGAACGCGTCGAAGACGTGCTGGTGGACGCCGTCCGGCGTGTAGTCGAGCCCGTCCCCGCCGGTGGTGACGACCCAGAGGCACGGTTTGCCGCGCAACGCGGCGCCCCCGGACCCGTACGCCCAGCCCGCCGTCAGCACCTTCTCGAACCACAGCTTCAGCAACGCCGGCGTCGTGTACCAGTAGAGCGGGTGTTGCCACACCACGACCGAGGCGGCCTCGAGCGCGCGCTGCTCGGCCTCGACGTCGATGGCGAAATCCGGGTAGAGGTCGTAGAGCGCCCGTACCGAGACACCCGGTAACCCCGCGATCGCCTCGCCGAGCGCGCGGTTGGCGCGCGACAGGTGCGGATACGGATGCGCCTGGATGATCACGATCGGCGCGTCCGACGGGTTCGCATCGCGCGCGGCAGACATCGCTGCAGGCCTGCCCGATGCCGCGCCGCGGGTCAATCAGCCCCCGGGCCGGACACCACGGAGTCGTCACGCACTCTTCTCCGTTTCGGAACACTCCTCTCACACACGCGGCCTAAGGCTTGAAAAAACTCTCGAAGAGAGGAAAGGGCTTGAGCAGCCAGTTCGACCCGGTCCCGTGCTCAGGAGCTCCCGTTCAGGGCGCCGCGAGGTGCGCGCGCCACAACTGCGTACCGGGCTTTGCCGGGCGTGCGGTCGCGGGCTCGTTCTGGCGGCAGGTCTCGTGCTGTCGGGCGCGCGACTCGTCTCGGCCGGGTCGTCCGATCCGACGCCGATAGCCGGGGGCGCCGTGCAGGTCTTTCCGATGCAGGTGCCGCCGCTCGCCACCGTCGGCGGCGTGTTGGTGCGCGGCGACGGCTATGGGTCGTCGCTCTACCCAGTGCCCGGCAGCGACGACGAAGTGTACGGACTCACCGACCGCGGTCCCAACGTCTTTCTTCCCGACGGCACCGTGGTGGAGCCGCTGCCCGGCTTCGAGCCCGCCATCGGCCGCTTCCGCTTGCGGGACGGCCAGGCGACGCTCGAGCAGAACATCCCGCTGACCGATGGCCACGGCGCGCCCTATTCCGGACGGGTCAATTCGCAGAACACCGCCGGCCAGCGCATCCTGGACATGGCCGGAACGCCGGTGCCCACCGACCCGAACGGCTACGATCCGGAGGGGCTGGTAGCGCTGCCGGACGGGACGTTCTGGGTCTCCGACGAGTACGGCCCGTTCATCACCCATTTCGATGCCAGCGGGCGCCAGATCGGTCGGCTCTCGCCGTTCGACGGCAGCTTGCCGCGCGAGCTCGCCAACCGGGTCGCCAATCGCGGCCTGGAGGGCCTGGCGATCACGCCCGACGGCTCCACCCTGGTCGCGATCATGCAATCGGCGCTGCAGCAGCCCGATCTGGGCACAGCCGACCCCCTGGTGGTGCCGATCGTGCGCATCGTTACCTACAAGCTGGCCAGCGGCGAGATGCACGAGTACCTGTACCTGCTCGACGACCCCGCTACCCACCATACGGCGATCAGCGAGCTGACGGCGCTTTCCGACGGCACGTTCGTCGCCGACGAGCGCGACGGCCGCTTCCCGCCCAAAGCGTACAAGAAGCTGTGGCGCGTCGACCTCACCGGTGCGACCGACGTCGGTCCCAACAGCCGCGTCGCGGGCGCGCGCTACGACCCCGAGCACGGCGGACTGCTGATCGGCGGGCAGACGACGGTGGAGGCGCTACTGGCCGGGCAGGATACGCAGGGCGCCGCCCAGATCCTGCGGCAGCACGGCATCACGCCGGTGTCGAAGACGCTGGCCTTCGACCTCGGCGGGCTGCTCGACCACATCGATCCCCGCGGCGGCTTCTATCCGCACGACAAGGTCGAGGGCGTGTCGGTCGACCCGACCGGCACCCGCATCCTCATCAGCAACGACAGCGATTTCGGTCTCGGCAGTCTGGCGAGCCCGACGCCGCCCTTTCAGCTCGTCGCCAAGATGAGCCCGGCGAGCGGGCGGCAGGACGCGGGCGAGTTTCTGCTCATCGACACCACGCGTCTGCCGGGACAGGCGCCTTTGCTGGCGCCGGCCGCTGCTGCCCCCACGCCGACCCCGTCCCCCGCGCCGCGCCGGCGCCGCGTGCCGCGCAGCTCGCGACCGCGCTCATGACCCGCCACGCGTGGCTCGCCGGTGCGTTCGTCCTGGCGCTCAGCGCCACCGCTGCCGCCGGGGCTGGCGCCGCGCGGACGCGCGTGTACGTCGTGCTGATCGACGGCCTCAACGCCGCGTCGCTGACCGAGCAGTTCACGCCGACCCTGTGGTCGCTGGTGCACGGGCACGGCGACCGCGCCACCTACTACTCGGCCGCCCGCGCCGTGATGCCGACGGTGACCAACACCAACCACGCGGCGCTCCTCACCGCCAGCTATCCGGCGGCCAACGGCATCCTCGGCAACCGCATGAGCGATCGGGTAGTCGGGCACGCGCCCTATCCGAGCGAGTTCGCGCGCTACCTGCAGGTCGAGACGCTGTTCACCGTGGCCGAGCGGGAGCGGCCGGCGCTGAAGACCGCGGCGCTGTTCGGCAAGTCGCGTCTGGTCGGGATGTTCACCGCCGTTCCCGGCGCTCAGGAGCGCCCGGACGTGCTGTGGGGGGATCTGCAGACGGAGAGCGAAGCGGTCGATCCGAAGGTCGGCTTCGCCTCCGACCACCGCACCGTCGACGAAGCGATCCGCACCATCGCGATCGAGGATCCCGACCTGCTGTTCGTGGCGCTGCCCGACGTCGATCGCACGGAGCACGCGTTCGGCCTCGACTCCGCCGAGGCGCGGCGCGCCATCCTGCGGGCCGACGACGAGGTGCGGCGCCTCATTGCCATCGCCAGGGCGCAGGGCACCTGGGGTGACACCGTGCTCTTCGTCACCGCCGACCACGGCATGCAATCGGTCGCGCCGGACGCCGGCGCCGGCCGGCTGTATCCGGTGATCGTGTTCGGCCGCGAGCTGCAGCGCAACGGCTTCGACGACGTGATCGCGTTGGCGCGCGGCGGCATCGAATCGATCTTCCTCGCCGGAACGGCCCCGACCGTGCTCGACACCACCGCAGGCCAGCGGCTGGCCGCCGTCCGCCGGTTGGCGCTCACCCAGCCCGAAATCGCCGAAGCGTGGTACCGGCTGCCCAACCCGAGCGACGGCGGCGACGCCACGACGCTGGCGCACGCGCATCCCGACTGGCACCTCGATCACCCGCAGGCCGGCGATCTCGTCCTGGTGGCGCGGGCGCACTACCACTTCGTCGACCCGTTCGAGCCCGCGACGTCGGCGCTGCTCGCCAACCACGGCGGCGCGGAGCAGGAGGCCATCCCGATCGTCGTCGCCGGCGGCGATCCGCGCGTGCGGGCGCAGATCGTCGCCGACCCAGCCACCAATCCGGACATCGGCGCGACCGCGCTCTGGCTGCTCGGCCTGCGGCCCACCCGCACGATTGCCGGCGCGCCGGTGCCGGACGCGCTGGCCGGTCGCACGCTGCGCGAGGCGTTCAGCGAGTGAGATCGCGGAGCCGGCCCGGTTCCCAAGCGGCGGCGAACGTGGCAGGGTGCGCGGTATGCCAGACTACAGCCTGTTCGGAGACGAGCACGTTCGGAAGTACGAGGCGACGGGCGGGAAGGTCGGCCACGACTGGAACGGCACGAGCTGCCTGATCCTCCACACCCGCGGCCGCCGCTCGGGCGCAACGCTGAAGATCCCCCTCATCTACGGCCGCGACGGGAAGGACTACGTGCTGGTGGCCTCGAAGGGCGGCGCGCCGCAGGATCCCGGCTGGTACAAGAATCTCGTCGCCCACCCGAACGTCGACATTCAGGTGTGGGACAAGGTCATCCCGGTCACGGCGCGCACCGGTACGGCGGCCGACAAGAAGCGCGTGTGGCCGATCATGACGGCGCAGTGGCCCGGGTACGACGACTACCAGAAGGGCACCACGCGCGACATTCCGGTCGTGCTGCTCACGCCCCGCTGAGCGGGGTCCCATCGTGAGGCCCGGCCGTGCCGGCCGACGGGCGCGTTCCGGCCGGCACGGGCGGCCGGGCGGCGAGACGCGTTCAGCTTGAGGATCGCGTCGAGTCGCGCGATAGCCAGGCGCTACGGAGGACGTCATGAGCGCTCGGCCGGCGACAGCCAGGTTGGATCCCGTCGAATGGTCGCGGAAGGACTTCACCGAGCGCGTGCGCCTCGGCACCAACGCCTACGTGCTGGAAGGGCTGGCGTATCCGTTCCCGGTGTATCTCTTTCACGCCGTCAAGCTGATCCTGTTCGTGCTCGGTTGGATCTTCTTCTGCCGCTTCACGCCGGGCCTCGGCACCTTCGCGAACGTCGGCCAGTGGATCTTCGCCGGCGTGGCGTTCCAGAAGGCCTTCCTGTGGGCCAGCTTGGTGGAGGTCGGCGGCTGCGGGTGCATGAGCGGACCGCTCGGCCTGAGGATCTGGCCGCCGTTCACCGCGGCGCTGCACTTCCTGCGCCCCGGCACCACCAAGCTGGCGCCGTTTCCCGACCTGCCGGTGTTCGGCGGGACGACGCGGACGGGGCTCGACGCCGCGCTCTACGCGGCGCTGCTGCTGGCGCTCCTGTGGGCGCTCGTCCAGCCGGAGATTCGCGCCGTCCACCTCGTGCCGATCGTCGTGCTGCTGCCGCTGTGCGGTCTCGGCGACAAGACGATCCTGCTCGCCGCGCGGGTCGAGCACCACTTCGCCATGATCGTCTGCTTCCTGCTCGCCGGCGCTTGGATCGCCGCCTGCAAGTGGGTGCAGCTCGCCATCTGGTTCTGGGCCGGCGTCTCCAAGCTCACCGTCGCGTTCGGATACGTCGTGCCGATCATGACCGCCAACAACCCGATGCTGAAGAGCCCGACCCTGCGGCAGCGGCTCTTCGTGTCGTACCCGGACGACCTGCGGCCGTCGCCGCTGGCCAAGGCGATGGCACACGCCGGCACGTTTCTCGAGTTCGCCACGCCGCTCACGCTGCTGTTCGTCACCCAGCGCGGGCCGCTGCTGTACCTCGGCCTGACCTTCGCGCTGCTGCTGCACGGGTTCATCCTCAGCAATCTGCCGATCGCCGCCGTGTTCGAGTGGAACGTGCTCAGCCTCTACGCGGCGTTCTTCCTGTTCGCCGGCCATCCCGACGTCAGCCTGTTCGCGGTCGGATCGCTGCCGCTGACGCTGTACCTGCTCGTCGCGCTACTCGTGCTGCCGCTGGTCGGCAACCTGATGCCGTCCAGGATCTCGTTCCTGGTGGCGATGCGCTACTACGCCGGCAATTGGGCCTGGAACGCCTGGTTGTTCCGGCGCGACAGCTACAAGCGGCTCGCCGCGCTGAAGCGCGCCGCGCCGTTGCTGCGCGAGCAGCAGGAGCGCTACCTGCCGGTGGAGCAGGCGGTGCAGGCCGACGGGGCGCTGTTGGCCTTTCGCACCCTGCACCTGCAGGGGCGCATCATGGGGTTGCTGCTGCCCAGGGTGCTCGAGGGCCAGCCGTTCCAGGATTACACCTACGCCGACGGCGAGACCGTCGCCGCGTCGGTGCTGGGCTGGAACTTCGGCGAGGGCCATCTCGCCGACGAGCGCCTGCTCGCCGCCGTCCAGGCCCAGTGCGGCTTCGCCGACGGCGACCTGCGCGCCATCTGCGTCGAGGCGCAGCCGCTTCTGGGGTCGACGCTGCACTGGCGGATCGTCGACGCCAAGCGCGGCGTCCTGGCGGAAGGCCACGCCGAGCTCGCCGATCTCGCCCGGCGCAAGCCCTGGGACTACGGCGAGATCTGAAGCATCTCGGCGCGAAGACACGCAGGCGCGGAGAAGAGCGTTTCGTCGCATGGACGACGCCGTGATCGTCGGCTCGGGGCCGAACGGGTTTGCCGCCGCCATCGAGCTGGCACGGGCCGGCGCGTCGGTGCGCATCGTCGAGGCGCGCGACGAGATCGGCGGCGGCCTGCGCACCGCGCCGCTCACGTTGCCCGGCTACGCGCACGACGTGTGCTCGGGCTGCCATCCGATGGGGGTGCTGTCGCCGTGGTTCCGCGGCGCGCCGCTCGACCGCCACGGCCTGCGCTGGATTCGCCCGCCCGCGTCGGTCGCCCATCCGCTCGACGACGCGCCGGCCGTGCTGCTGCGCCGCTCGTTGGCCGAGACCGCCGGGGAGCTCGACGAGGACGCGGCCGCCTACACCGCGTGCTTCGCGCCGCTGCTGCGCCAGCCGCACGAGCTGCTGGCCGACCTGCTCGCGCCGCTGCGCCTGCCCCGCCACCCGTTTCGCCTCGCCCGCTTCGGGCTGCCCGGCCTGCTGCCGGCGACGCTGCTGTTCCGCCGCCGCTTCCGCGGGCAGCGGGCGCGCGCCGTGCTCGCCGGCTGCGCGGCGCATTCGGTCCTGCCCCTCGAGCAGCCGCTCACCGCCGCGGTGGCGATGATCTTCGCGCTCACCGCGCACCTCGAGGACTGGCCGGTCGCCGCCGGCGGCTCGCAGGCGATCGCCGACGCGCTGGCCTCGTACTTTCGCAGCCTCGGCGGCCGTATCGAGACCGGACGCCCCGTCCGCGCCCTGGCCGATCTGCCGCCGGCGCGCGTCGTGCTCTTCGACACCAGCCCGGCGCAGCTCGCCGACATCGGCGAGCCGATCCTCCCGGCGCCCTACGTGCGGCGGCTGCGGCGCTATCGCTACGGCCCGGGGGCCTGCAAGGTCGACTGGGCGCTGGACGGGCCGATTCCGTGGCGCGATCCGCGCTGCCTGGACGCTTCCACGGTGCACGTCGGCGGCACGCTCGAGGAGATCGCCGCCGCCGAGGCCGCGGTGTGGCGCGGCGAGCATCCCGAGCGGCCGTTCGTGCTGGTGGTGCAGCAGAGTCAGTTCGACGCGTCACGCGCGCCGGCCGGCCGCCACACCGGCTACGCCTACTGCCACGTGCCGGCCGGATCGACAGTCGATCAGTCGGACGCGATCGAACGGCAGATCGAGCGCTTCGCACCCGGCTTCCGTGAGCGCATCCTGGCGCGTCACGTGCGGCGCCCCGCCGATCTGCAGCGCGAGAACGCGAACTACGTCGGCGGCGCCATCACCGGCGGGGTGGCGGATCTCGGCCAGTTCTTCGCCCGGCCGGTCGCCCGGCTGGATCCGTACTCGACGCCGCACCCGCGCCTGTTCATCTGCTCGGCGTCGACGCCGCCGGGCGGCGGTGTTCACGGGATGTGCGGCTACTACGCCGCGCGCAGCGCCCTGCGCCGGCTCCGCCGGCTCCCCGACGCTCCGGCGCCGCTCGCCTGACCCCCCGACGAGGTCGCGGGCGGCGCCGGCGTCAGTTCGCAGCGGGCGCGGCCGTGCCGCCCTTCAGGCGAACGATCTCCGCCGCGACGCGCTGGGCGTCCATCGCGGGATCGACGTCGCGCTCCACCTGCCGGATCGTCAGGTCGGGGCCGATGATGAAGGTCCAGCGCTTGGCCATGCTGAGGACCGGCATCTTGGCGCCGTATGCGTCGACCACGGTCCCGTCCGGGTCGGCCAACAGCGTGAACCCCAGATGGTGCTCGGTATGGAACGCGGCCTGGGCTTCCACCGTGTCCTCGCTGATGCCGTACACCTCGGCGCCCTCGGCGCGGATCGTATTGACGGCATCGCGGAACGCGCACGCTTGCTTGGTACAGCCGGGCGTGCCCGCCTTGGGATAGAAGTACAGCACCGTCCACTGCCCCTTGCGCGAGGACAGATCGAAGACCTCGCCGGCCTGCGTCTTGGCGGTGAACAGCGGGGCCGCGTCACCGGCCTTGAGCTCCGCGGAGCTCGGACGGGCGGCGCACAGCGCCGCGACGATCACGACCAGACCCATCATCGTCCTCATGGTGGGCACACTAGCCCGGTGCCGTCGGCGAAGGAACCGGTGTGCCCAACGGCTGGCCGGCGATCGGCGGTCGGTGACCTGGAAGAGATCCGGCGCAAGTCGGAAGCGGCTTCGACTCCTCGGTCCCGTTGCCGGAACGGGCCGGTCATGAAACGGTAGTGCCTGCGGGGGAGATGCGGACAGCGGACATTCCCGTTGAGAGAAGTGGTTGGACGTCGTCGGGCAGGCTGGATCGGGCACGGGATGGCGTCCGAGAGGCGAGTTCGGACGCGAACGGAAAGGAGCGAGCAGACCATGGTCAAGAGTTACGATCGGATCTATCTCGGCGGCGAGTGGGTCAAGCCGAGTAGCGCGGAGCGCCTCGCGGTGGTCAATCCCGCCAGCGAGGAAGTATGCGCTCATGTGCCGGCGGCGAAGGAGGCGGACATCGACCGCGCCGTGGCCGCGGCCCGGGCGGCGTTCGATGCCGGACCCTGGCCGCGTCTCACGCTCGACGAGCGCCTCGAGTGGATCCGCAAGCTTTCCCAGGGGCTGGCTGCCCGACAGGGCGATCTGGCGACCACCATCACCACCGAGATGGGCTGCCCGATCTCCGCCAGCACCATGATCCAGGCGTTCCCGCCCTCCATGGTGCTCGACAAGTACGCCGAGGTGGCCGCGTCGTTCCCCTTCGAAGAGACCCGGCAGGGGCTGATGGGGCGCGTGTTGGTCCGCCGGGAGCCGGTCGGCGTCTGCGGACTGATCGTCCCGTGGAACTTTCCGCTCGCCATCATCACCTTCAAGCTCGGCGCGGCCCTCGCGACCGGCTGCACCAACGTCGTCAAAGCGGCGCCGGAGACGCCGCTGGACGCGTACGTGCTCGCCGAGGTGTGCGAGGAAGTCGGCTTCCCCAAGGGTGTCATCAACGTCGTGGCGGCCAACCGCCAGGAGAGCGAGGCACTGGTTCGGCATCCCGGCGTCGACAAGATCTCGTTCACCGGCAACAGCCAGGTCGGCCGTCACATCGCCAGCCTGTGCGGACAGCAGCTCAAGCGGTACTCGCTGGAGCTGGGCGGCAAGTCCGCCGCGATCGTGCTCGAGGACGCGACCCCCGCCGCGGTGGTCCCAGGGCTCCTGCAGGCCGGCCTCATCAACAGCGGTCAGGCCTGTGCGGCCCAGACCCGCCTGCTCATTCCGCGGAAGCGGTACGACGAGTACGTGGGCGTTCTCGCCGAGCAGATCGGCGCCATGCCGTGCGGCGATCCGATGGATCCGGCGACGCAGGTCGGGCCGCTGGTCGCCGAGCGGCAGCGCGAGCGCGTCACGGGCTACATCGGGGCGGGGAAGTCCGAAGGCGCGCGGCTCGTGGTCGGCGGGCGCCGGCCGGCGAACCTCCCCAAGGGCTGGTACGTCGAGCCGACCCTGTTCGCCGACGTCGACAACCGCATGCGCATCGCCCGCGAGGAGATCTTCGGGCCGGTCCTGGTCGCCATCCCGTACGATCGCGAGGACGAGGCCATCGCGATCGCGAACGACAACGAGTACGGTCTGTCGGGGTCGGTGTGGACCGCCGACACGCAGCACGGCATCGAGATCGCCCGCCGGGTGCGCACCGGGACGTACAACGTGAACGGCTTCATCGTCGACTTCTGCGCGCCGTTCGGCGGCTTCAAGGCGTCGGGGATCGGACGCGAGTTCGGGCCCGAGGGGCTGGCCAGCTATACGGAATTGAAGAGCATCGCGATCTTCGAATAAGGGGGACCGCGGCCGAGCGAGGCCAAAGGGGGAGACGCGATGTCCGACGACTCCGAGAGCGATGCCCGCGCGCTGGCGACGATGCGCGCGCTGATCGGTACACCCATGGGCCCGCCGGTGGTGGCGCCCGACCCGGTGAACCAGCCGATGATCCGCCACTGGGCGGCGGCGCTGGAGGACCACAATCCGGTCTACACCGATCCCGAGCTCGCGGCCGCGTCGCGGTTCGGCGGCATCGTCGCGCCGCCGCTGATGTTGCAGACGTGGACCATGCCGACGCCGAAGATCACCGGCATCGCGGCGCGCGGCGGATCGCCGGTGGAGGGGGGTGCGAACCCGCTCACGGCGCTCGACGAAGCCGGCTTCATCGCCACGCTGGCGACCAATTCGGAGTTCGAGATCGTGCGCTATCTGCGGCTCGGCGACGTCATCACCTCGTCGACGGTGGTCGAGGCGGTCTCCGACCTGAAGCAGACGCGCATCGGCCCGGGGCACTTCATCACCTGGGTGACGACCTACCGCGACCAGCGGGGCGACGTCGTCGGCCGACAGATGTTCCGCATCCTCAAGTTCAAGCCGGATCTGGAGGCGCTGCTGAAATGAGCGATCGCCTGGCTCCGACGACCACGCCGGACACGAAGTTCTTCTGGGACGCCCTCAACGACGGCAAGCTGGTCATCCAGCGTTGCGCCGGGTGCGCCACCCTGCGCCACCCACCCCGGCCGATGTGCCCCCGTTGCCACTCACTGGCGTGGGACACCGTCGAATCGTCGGGACGCGGGGTGGTGTACAGCTTCGTGCTGCCGCGGCATCCGCCGTGGCCGTGGTTCGAGGGCACCTACATCGTCGCCCTGATCGAGCTCGAGGAGGGAATCCGGATCGTGTCGAACCTGTGCGACGTCGACGCCGATGACGTCGCCATCGGCATGCCGGTCCAGTCCTTCATCGAGCGCTTCGACAACGGGGTGTCGCTGCCCCAGTTTCGCCCTCGGGGTGACCGATGATGGCTCGGACGACGCTCGACTGGAACGCGATCCGGGTCGGCGACCCGATCACCCCGATGACGATCGATGTGACCGCCACGGTGGTGGTGGCCGGCGCCATCGCGACGCGCGACTTCATGCCGGTGCACCACGACCGCGACTACGCCAACTCGCAGGGGTCACCGAACATCTTCATGAACATCATTACCGACAACGGCTACTGCAGCCGCTTCTTGACCGATTGGGCCGGCCCGGACGCGATGCTGAAGAAGATTGCGATCCGCCTCGGCGTTCCGGCCTACGCCGGCTCAAAGCTCGAGTACACCGGTCGCGTCACGGGCAAGTCGCAGGTCGACGGCGAGGGGCTGGTCGAGGTCGAGCTCCGGGCGACCAACGACCAGGGCGAGCACGTCTCCGGGACCGCCGTGATCGGCCTCCCGTTGGCGAGGGCGCGTTCGTGAGCCGCACGCTCGGCAACTGCGCCGCCATCGTCGGCATCGGCCAGACCGAGTTCTCCAAAGCTTCGGGCCGCAGCGAGCTCCAGCTCGCCTGCGAAGCCGCCAAGGCCGCGCTCGACGACGCCGGCCTGCATCCGCGTCAGGTCGACGGCCTGGTCACCTTCACGATGGACTCCAGCGAGGAGATCGAGGTGGCGCGCAACCTCGGCATCCCGGCGCTGACCATGTTCGCGCGCATCCCCTACGGCGGTGGCGCGGCCTGCGGCGTGGTCATGCAGGCGGCGATGGCGATCGCCACCGGCGCGGCCGAGGTGGTCGTGTGCTACCGCGCCCTGAACGAGCGCTCCGGCATGCGCTTCGGCGGTCAGGGCATGGCGTCGGCGGCGATGCTGCCGCCGTGGCTCGACTGGTACGGTCCCTACGGCCTGCTGTCGCCCGCCGCCTGGGTTGCGCTGAACGCCCGCCGCTACATGCACGAGTACGGGGTCACCAACGAGGACTTCGGCCGCATCTCGGTGGTGGACCGCAAGCACGCCGCGACCAACCCCGCCGCCTGGTTCCATCAGCGGCCGATCACGCTCGCCGACCACCAGGCCTCGCGCTGGATCATCGAGCCGGTGTTGCGCCTGCTCGACTGCTGCCAGGAGAGCGACGGCGCCGTCGCGCTGGTCGTCACCACGCGCGAGCGCGCGCGGGATCTGCGCCAGCGGCCGGCGCGCATCGTCGCGGCGGCTCAGGGCGCCGCGGACGATGGCGAGCTGATGACCAGCTACTATCGTCCGGACATCACCGGCCTGCCCGAGATGGGCGTGGTGGCGAAGCAGCTGTGGTCGGCGTCGGGCCTGACCCCCGCCGACATCCAGACCGCCTTCCTCTACGACCACTTCACCCCGTTCGTGCTCGTGCAACTGGAAGAGCTCGGTTTCTGCGGGCGCGGCGAGGCCAAGGACTTCGCCACCATCGAGAACCTCTCGCTCGGCGGGCGCCTGCCGATCAACACCAGCGGCGGCCTGCTCGGCGAGGCGTACATCCACGGCATGAACGGCATCGCCGAGGCGGTGCGCCAGATCCGCGGCACCTCCTGCAATCAGGTGGAGAACGTCGAGCACGTGCTGGTGACCGCGGGCACCGGTTGCCCGACCAGCGGTCTCATCCTGGGGCGCGACTAGCGCCGGCCGTCCCGCGGCGTGCCCGCGGCGTCATTCCGCGCCGACCAGCGTTCCCTTGCCGATCACGGAGCGGCGCATGAGGGCGACGAGGAATACCAGTAGCGCCGCGACGACCGCGCACGACCAGAAGACGTCGAAGTACGCCAGTGATGCCGCCTGTTGGTGGCGGAGGTTCTCCAGCGACTTGAGCGCCAGCTGGTGCGACAGGACCGGATCGCCGGTGCTCTTCATGAAGAACGCCTGGACTTCCGCCAGCCGGTGCGCCACCTGCGGCGACAGCGCGTCGATCGACTCGTTGAGCCGCAGCGTGTGAAACTGCTCGCGGCGCTCTTGGATGGTCTGTGCCACCGAGGTCCCCACGCTGCCGCCTTCGTTGCGCAGCAGGGCGAGCAGCCCCACGGCGGGGCCGCGCAGCACGGCGGGGAGGTAGAGGAACGCCGCGACGTTGAGCGGCGCGAACACCAGCGACAGCCCGGCGATCAGCACCACCCGTGGCCACACCACCTGCCAGGGACCGATCTCGAGGTTCATCCGCGACATCCAGAAGTTGCCGGCGGCCATCGTCAGGACGCCGCAGGCCATGAGGACCCGCGCGTCGACCCCGCGCCCCAGCAGGCGGCCGACGACGAACAGCATGGCGAGTGCGCCCAGGCCCGCCGGCGACAGGACGAGTCCCGACGTCGTGGCGTCGTAGCCGAACAGCGACTGCAGCAGGGCGGGCAGCTGCGTGGTGTTGGCGTAGAGCACCCCGAAGGCGCAGAAGATGATGATGCAGCAGGAGCGAAAGTTCCGATCCGCCAGGGTGCGGAAGTTGATCAGCGGATTGGCGATCCGCAGCTCGCGGTAGACCAGGGTCGCCAACCCCGCGAGGAAGAGGCCGAGCAGCGTCTGGACTCTGAGAAAGGGATCGCCGAGCCAGTCCCACTCCTGCCCCTTGGTCAGCATGATCTCCCAGCACACCATGGTCACGATCAGCAGCGCCAGGCCGATGCTGTCGAAGGACTGGCGCCGGGCGCGCTGCGCGGCGCGCTCGGTGTTCAGGTAGTCGGGATCGACCACCAGCGCCGCGCACATCCCGAGCGCCAGCAGGCCGACCGGGAGGTTGAGGTAGAAGATCAGGCGCCAGGAGTAGTTGTCGGTGATGAATCCGCCGACGGTCGGGCCGACGACCGGCGCGAGCAGCGCCGCCATGCTGAACATGGTCATCGCCGCCCCCTGCCGTTCGGGCGGAAACGCGTCGAGCAGCACGCCCTGGCTGGACGGTTGCAGGCCGCCGCCACCCAGTCCCTGCAGGACGCGGAAGAGGATCAACGCGTTCAGGCTGGTGGCCATGCCGCACAGCCCCGAGGCGACGGTGAAGATGGCGATCGACAGCAGGAAGTAGTTCCGGCGGCCGAGCCGGATCGCGAGCCAGCCGGAGATGGGGAGAACGATCGCGTTGGCGGCGAGGTAGCTGGTGATGACCCACTCGCTGTCGGTCACCGGTGCCGACAGCCCGCCGGCGATGTAGCGCAGCGCGACGTTGGCGATCGTCGTGTCGAGGACCTCCATGAAGGTCGGGATGACCACCGCCACGGCGACCAGCCAAGGGTTCACCGAGCGCGCCGGCGGGGCCAGGCCGGAGGCCTCGGCAGTCATTGCTGGGCGCGGGGAGCGGTGTCCTGCCCGGGGACGCTCGGGGGCGTGTGCGGTTGCAGCAACCCCCCCGCGTTCGGCCCGGTCGGTTGCGCGTGCACGTGGACATACGGCCGCACCGACAAGCCGACGAAGAGCGGCGCCTGCTCTGGATCGTAGTCCAACAGATCGATCCGCACCGGCAGCCGTTGCACCACCTTGACGAAGTTCCCGGTCGCGTTCTCGGGCGGGAGCAGCGCCAGCGTCGACCCGGTGCCCATCGTGAAGCCGGACACGCGCCCTTTGAACACCCGGCTCGTGCCGTACATGTCGACGTAGAGATCGGCCGGCTGTCCGATGCGGAGATCGGCGAGCTGCGTCTCCTTGAAGTTGGCGTCCACCCAGATGTCGGTCAGGGAACGGATCGCCATCAGGGCCTGCCCGGCGACGACGTTGTTGCCGGGGTTCACCTCGCGCCGCGTCACCACGCCATCGATCTCGGCCACGACATCCGTGTACCTGAGGTTCAACGCCGCCTGATCGAGATTGCGCTGTGCCTGTTGCAGTTTGGATTGCGCCTGCGCCACCGCCGGCGCGTTCTTGATGATCTCGGCAAGGATGCGATCGATGTCCCCACCCGCGTCGCGCTTGTAGAAGTCGGCGATCATCTCCCGCGGCGACTGCTTGAACGAGCCCGTCAAGCCGAGCTCCGCGACGGCCTGGAGCAGCCTCGCCTGCGCTTCCCGCACCGAGGAAAAGCTCTGGTCCAGGTCCGCCGGAACCTGCGCCAGATCATCGCCATGTTCCGGTTGGGGGGGAAGGCCGAGACCGACGCGGACCTGATAGACACCCTGCAAGGCGGCTTCGTACTCCGCCTTCGCTTCCTGCAGCGTCTGCTTGCGGTGATCGGCCTCCTCCACCGTGACGGCGCCCGAGCGGACGAGCGGCACGGCCCGGTCGTAGTCGGCCTGCGCCTTCTCCATCGACGCCCTCTGAGACTCCAGGCCGGCAACCTTCGACCGCAGCAGCGCGATCTGGTTGTCGACGTCCTCGATGGCACGGTCGAGGTCGAACCGCAGGCTGCGCGCCTGGCCGGCGAGGGCGCGCGTCTGCGCCAGGGCGGAGACCAGATCGGCCTGCGCCGCGTCGACGGCCGCCTGCGCGATGTTGACCTGGACCTGGTAGGGCTCCTTGTCGAGCTGGACGAGCAGGTCGCCCTTTTGCACGCGGTTGTTGTCGTCGACCAGGACCCGGGTGACCTGTCCGGGTATGCGCGCGGCGACGAACGTCACGTGTCCGTTCACATACGCGTCGTCGGTCGACACGGTGCGCAGCGCGCCGAGCACCCACGGGATGGCGACGATCGGCGCAACGAGCAGAGCGGCGCCGCCGAGGGCCCAGCGCCAGCGGCGCAGCCGACTCGCTCCGATCGGGGCGACCGCCCGCTCCGGCGTCGTGCCGGGAGTCGGCGCCGTCGCGGCTGCGTGAGCCTCGAGACGGGAGGCCTCGGCATCGGGCGTCTGCCTCTCGTCTGTCGGCATCCCGAAAATCCGGATATCCTCTTCCGAGCCGCTTGGGAACCCGACTCCAGCCATGCGTGCCTCGAGACCGATTCGACTGATCCCGGCAGCCGCCGTGTGGCTGTTGATCGCCGCCGCCCGGACGCCGGCCGCCGACAACCTCACGCTCGCCCCTGACCTGAGCTTCACCGACGACTCGAGTGGCGCCTTCCCAATCCGCGGCGACCATCTCGCCGACACGCCGGTCGTCCGCGGGCGCGCGACGGTGGTGTTCTTCGGCGCGTCGCACTGCTGGAACACCGCCCGCGAGGCCGAGCGGCTGGTCGCGCTGTACCCGAAGTTCCGCGACCGCGTCAGCTTCGTCGTCGTCGACGTCAACCACCCGTCCGAGGCGCAACAGGCGCTCATGGACGCCCACTACAAAGGGTTCATCCCGACCGTGGTCGTCCTCGCCCCGGACGGCACCGTCGTCTACGCGCGCGCCGGCGAGACGGCCGCGCAGCGCGGCGACGCCGCCGCCTTGGACGCACTGATCTCCAAAGCCCTCACCAAGTGATCAGCCTCCGCCTTCGGCCTCAGCCTGCCGAAGCCTCGGGCTGAGGCTCAGGATTGGTTGACACGCTCCCGCCGGCGATGGAGGGTGCCGCGGCGCATCGACCAATCGACCACTGGAGGGTGCATGAAGCTCTACGACGGCATCGGCCCGAACCCACGCTGCGTGCGCATGTTTCTGCACGAGAAGGGCGTCTTGATCCCCGCCACGCAGGTCGACATCCTGTCCGGCGAAAACCGCCGGCCCCCGCACACCGACCGCAACCCGATGGGACAGCTGCC
>Ga0335082_10001953_pt1 | contig 22132 bp, 23 predicted proteins | sample Lox_Sample_41_FD_206718 | JGI IMG/M metagenome (GOLD analysis project Ga0335082, IMG submission 206718) | Soil microbial communities from Loxahatchee National Wildlife Refuge, Florida, United States - Lox_Sample_4.1 | ecosystem: Environmental > Terrestrial > Soil > Wetlands | place: USA...
TGTTCGAAACATCGCAGGGCAAGATTGGTGTTCAGATCTGCTGGGACAATCTGTTGCCCGAGGGCACGCGTGTTTTGGCGCTTAAAGGCGCCGAGATCGTGTTCGCGCCCACGGCTGCCGCGCTCAACACCCACAGCCTGTGGGAACGTGCCATCTCAGCCAATGCTTTTGCCAATAACATCTTCATCTTCCGAGTGAACCGTGTAGGCCAGGAGGAGGGAATCTCCTTCTACGGCCGAAGCTTCTGCGTCGATCCCTGGGGAGAGATGGTCTCTGAGCTTGCTGGCGGAAAAGAGGCTATTGTCCTCGCGGACATCGATCCCAACGAGCGCAACACGGCATCCGAGACTTGGGGATTTCTTAAGCATAGAAGACCAGGAGAGTATGGAGATTTGGTTAAATAGGCCCTCGCGAAAGTGTCGGACTTTTCCTTTGGATACGTAACATAAGGACCGGCAAGTTTTGCGTTGAGACGAGAGGATGTGAAATGCAAGTTTTTTGACGTATTATGACCTGGGCTGAAGTGCTGAGGGGATCAATTACTTCTTCTAGACACCTAACGAGGATTATATCCAATTGAATGCTTTTTCCAGCTGTTCCTCCTGACAACCTCACCTGCTATAATAATACCATAGACGTTTTTATCATCTGCGCCGTAAAACCCCATCACTTCAGGGCGGGGAGGATGTCGATCGAGGTGATCTGAATGAAGGCCATGGTGCTGAAAAGTATAGCCACCCTCCCTGAAACAAGATTACCCCTAGAAATGGCCGATCTGAGAATACCAATTACGCAAGAGCACGATGTCCTGGTGAAGGTATCGGTCTGCGGTGTGTGCCATACGGAGTTGGACGAGATTGAGGGGAGGACACCCCCATCGAAGTTCCCGATCGTTCTCGGGCACCAGGTCATCGGTCATGTTGAAAAGGCCGGGAGCAAAGCGGGTAGGTTCAAGATCGGAGACAGGGTAGGCATTGCCTGGATTAATTCAGCCTGCGGGAAGTGCACATTCTGTCAAAGTGGAATGGAGAATCTCTGCGACGAATTTAAGGCCACGGGAAGGGATGTCGATGGAGGATACGCGGAATATGTCGCTGTCTCTGAAAATTTTGCCTATCCAATCCCAGCGATCTTTTCCGATTCTGAAGCAGCGCCGCTTCTATGTGCCGGCGCCGTCGGCTACCGATCTCTGAGGCTCGCCGGCATCGTGGATGGGGACAGGATCGGACTCTCTGGTTTCGGCGCATCAGGCCACCTGGTGCTCAAAATGGTGCGGTACCAATACCCGAAAGCAAAGGTCTTCGTTTTTTCCCGGACTGAGGGAGAGCGTCGGTTCTCGAAAGAGCTTGGCGCTGTCTGGGCAGGCGGGATGGAAGAGATGGCACCGGAGAAGTTGCACGCCGTAATCGACACCACTCCTGCATGGAAACCGCTTGTCGAGTCCCTGAGAAACCTTGAGAAGGGAGGGCGGCTCGTGATTAATGCGATTAGGAAGGAGGATAGCGACAAGGATTCACTGCTCAGGCTCGATTATCCACGGGACCTCTGGAAGGAGAAGGAAATCAAGAGTGTTGCGAACGTCACGCGACGGGATGTCGAAGAGTTCTTGCGGATGGCGGCGGCGATACCGATCAGACCTGACATTGAGGAGTACCGGCTCGAAGATGCAAACCTGGCGCTCCTTGAGCTCAAGGAACGGAAAATCCGCGGGGCAAAGGTGCTGAGAATGGGATGAATTCCCGAGCTATTCTGTTCTCACCATCTCCGCCACACATTCGATGTGATACGTATACGGGAACATGTCCACCGGCTGGAGCCTTGTGAGACGCAAGCCGAAAAGGTTGAAAAACTTCAGATCCCGTGCGAGAGTGGTGGGGTTGCACGAAACGTAGATGATTTTCCGGGGGACAAAGGCGAGCACACGCTCCAGGATCTTGAGCGTGGCCCCGGCCCGCGGCGGGTCGAGCACGATGATGTCAGCAAGCGCTTTCCTCTGGAGCAGCGTCTTTAACCCCTTCTGCATGTCGTCAGCGATGAATTCTACATTCCTTATGCTGTTCAGTTCCGCATTTTTTTTCGCATCTTCGATCGCTGAATACCCTGACTCGATACCGATCACGGTCTTTGCCTTTTTGGCGAGGGGCAGCGAGAAGTTACCGATACCGCAGTAAAGGTCAAGGACGGTCTCGTCTCCCTTCAAACCGGAGAAATCGAGAACCGTACGGACCATGTTCCTATTCTGTTCCCAGTTCACCTGATAAAAATTCCCCTCCGTAGCGCGAAGCGTCAGGCCATCAATATCCAGCGTTAGATAGTTTTTCCCGAGCGCCGTCGTCCTTTTCTTGCGTGCGAAACCGGAGATCCCGACCACTTCGGGCGCTTTATTCCGGAGGTCGTTCCAGAGCGCCTCCAGAGGTGGACAGGATTCCATCTCGGTAAAAAAAAGGACATGGGCCTCTCCTGCCGGTGTCACGTTGATGTGTATCTCTTTAAGCAGCGGCAGGCGGTCCGCCATGCTTCGAATGGCCTTCAGGACCTTGTCGATGAGCGGGTGGATGAGGAGGGCGCTCTCTACCTCGATGAGTTCGTGGGACCCCTGCCGGAAGAAACCGATCTTTTGTTTCCCCTGTACGCTCCGCACGGTAAACTGTGTGCGCAAGCGGTAGTGGTCCGAGCAGGACGATGGTTTTATCGGAAGGAGTTGATTTGGTTCCATCCCACCGATTCTTTGAAGGCAATCGAGGAGAATTTCCTGCTTGTAGGTGAGCTGGGCCGGATAGGCTATGAAGGGCCAGGTGGCGCCGGTGCACTGATTCTCTCCTTCACAGGGAGGTAGAATCCGGTGCTGAGAGGGAGTTACAATGTCAACAAGATCGGCTTCGAGAAATCCTTTTCTCCTTTTTTTTATATCGATGATGACGCGCTCACCGGGAAGCACGCCCGGTACGAAGACAGCCTGGCCGGAGTCGAGCCTCGCGAGGCCCTCCCCGCCATACACGAGCTTCTCGATCACGACATCCGTACGCTCACTCATCCGAGGATCTTCTTTACGGTCTCGCGGAGCAAGGAGGTGTCGGCCGATTTCACCACGTACGCGTCGGAACACCAGCTTCCAAAGTCGTGCTTGTATTCTTCATAGGCCGTGCAAATGATGACTGGCAGCGTGCTGTTCTTTTCCTTCATTTTGCGGAGCGTCTCAATGCCGTCTATGTCCGGCATGCGCATGTCCAGAGTGACGAGATCGAACTTCTTTGTGTCAAGCGCCGCAAGGGCCTGAATGCCGTCTGCAACCGTCGTCACCTCATAGCCCAATTCCTCGAACTCTTCCTTGTAGAGCTGCCTGATATTTTCTTCATCGTCCACAACCAGGATCTTCTTCATTGCCAGCCTCCTTGAGATGCGAGTGCCACTATAATACGCATGGTCTGATGTCAGCCTTTTTTGTTATGTGCGTTCCCGCAAGGGAAGTTTGATCGTAAAAACCGCACCGCCGGTCTCCTTGTTCCGTATCTCTATTATGCCATTGTGGGCTTTGACGATCCTGTTCGTGATCGGCAGTCCCAGCCCGGTACCACGCGGCTTGGTGGTGTAATAGGGATTGAAGATATTGTGCATAGTCTTGGCAGAGATGCCGGGACCAGTGTCACCAATCTCGATTGCAGCCTCCTGCGTATCGGGGAGGGGATAGGTCCTGATCGATAGGACCCCTCCACTTTCCATGGCTTCCATGGCATTTTTGATGATGTTTATGATTGCCTGCTTGATTTGCGGCACATCGATCATAAGGTACGGAAATGAAGGTGAAAGGCTGCTCTCGAGACGGATGTTCCTCTGTTCAATTTCATCCTCATAGAGTGTGAGGATCTCCTGTACTACACTGTTGAGATCGGACTCGGATAACTGAGGGGCAACTTCTTTAATATATAAGAGGTTGTCCTGGATGATCCCTTCGAGGCGGGTGACTTCGCTCATGATGATGTCGATGTACTTTTTCTCTTCGCCGTTTTGAACTTTCTTAGCGAGCCGTCTTGCGAATCCACCAATGGAGACGAGCGGGTTCCGGATTTCATGAGTGATTTCAGCCATCATCGCGCCGAGGGCGGCCATCTTTTCGGACTGGACGAGTTGCTCGTGAAGAGCTCGCATGTCCTTGTTCATGGTTTCGATGTTGGTGTGGATGATGGCATTCTCGATTGCAAGCGCGGCCTGATGGGCGAACATGATGAGGAATCGCAGGTCGCGGGCGGTGATTGGCCGCTGGTTGAACATATTGTCAACGAGGATGATGCCGATGACCCGGTCTTTAGCAACGAGCGGTACCGTTGCGAAGCTGTTTGTCCGGAGCGCCTCCCGGAGTTCCCGGGGCACAATGGGGCTGGAAGCGGCATCGGTGATGTTGTAAGGCCTTTTCTCGCGAACCGTGAGGGCCAGCACGTTCCCATTCGGCTCAAGGGGCACCCTGATGCTTCGTGCCAGAGTATTGAGCGACGAGTCGCGGTGCTCGAAGAGCTCGCCGGTCTGGATCCATTCTATGAGGCTCCGGTGCTTACTCGAGACCTCGGTCCAGGCCCGGCCCGCCTCTTCCCAGTTCGTAGGGCCTACGCCTAACATCCCCTGGAGCATATTCGTACGCTCGTTCGTCATGAGTAAGATGGCCCGATTGAAACCGAGACCGCTGCCGCCCATGGTGGCCGCCGTAAGGATGATCCTGAGAAGGCGATCGAGGTTCAGGGTCGTGCTCATGGCCGTGCCAATATCGTAGAGCATGGAGAGCTCCTGCGCCCTCTTTCCGGCTTCATTCGCGAGGTCCTCCATGCGCTCGTACATGGCGGCATTCTCGACCGACACCGCGGCCCCGCTTGCTACGGTGGTCAGGAACTGCACATCGTCCTCGGTGAACTGTTGTCCCTCCTGTTTGTTGTAGAGCGTGATGACGCCGATCAGCTTATCGCGGAATATGAGCGGGGCACCGATGACAGATCCCGCGGCAATCCCTGGAGTGTCCCGGAAAACAGGCTCTTTCGTAACGTCCTGGATGAGGAGAGCGCGTTTTTCCTGCACGACCTTGTTCACGACGAGACCCCCGAGCCTCGCATCCATGACCGTAATGATTTCACCAACAAGGCTATATAATGCGAATGTTTTATCCTGCTCTATCTCGGGCAGGTTCATGAGCCGGATGGTACAGCCCTGCGCCCGGAGGGACTGTGTGCTGTTCCTGGCGATGAGGGAGAGGAGCTGCTCGAGGTCGAGGGTGGAGGTGAGCGCCATACTGATCTCGTAGATGGTTGAGAGCTCAGCGAGCCGGTCCTGAAGGCTCTGAAAAAGTCGAGCACTTTTTATGACTCCGCTGAGCTGGTTTGCTGTGGTGGTCAGAAGCGTGATATCGGCCGATGTTGCGCTCCAGACCAACGATGAGAGGACGAAGATAACGCCTAGACACATATCCTGGTCCATGATCGGTGCAGCGATCAACGATTTGAAGTGGCCGATGCCTGATTCAGGAAGATATTGGAACCTCGGGTCCGAATAGGGGTCTTCGAGCGCGAGCGGCACCTTCTGCTCGGCGACCCATCCAGCGATGCCCATACCGAGGGGAAAGCTCAGCCTGCCGATGGATTCCTGGTTTAGACCAATAGCTGCGCTGAGCGTCACATTCTTCCCTGAACGGTCGATGAGAAACACGGATGCGCCGTCCCTCCCCATGCCCCGCGCTACGACCTCAACGATACGGCGGAGCTTCTCCGAGAGGTCGGTGTAGGAATTCGATATCCGGCTAATCTCACTCAGGATGCTCAGGGCTGTTTTTTCCGTCGTTTCCATAAATGTTATATATTAATCACAGATGGCCAAAAGGGGCTGCTACTGTTCGGCACAGATCATCACAAAGAATCAAGATCCGCAGTGGATGAACGCCGAAATATCGTATGCAACCCACGGCCGAAGTATTTCAACGTGCGAGTATCCGCGTTCAATAAGATCTTACTGTAAAATGCATCGGCCTTCCTGGATCGAATCCACATTGCATTTTTTTATTTTTTTCTTAATGCCTTCCGGTACACCTTCACGTATTCTTTGGCCGAGCTTTCCCAGGAAAAGTCCTGCTTCATGCCGGCCTGCATCAGGCGTTTCCATTTTCGGGTATCGCGAAAGATCTTACGCGCCCGGCGCAGACAGTCAACGAGCGCTCCTTCCGAATAGTCATCAAAGACGAAGCCCGTGCCACGTCCCGTATTCGTATTATAGTTCATGACCGTGTCCGTGAGTCCGCCCGTATTCCGGACGACCGGTACGGTTCCGTAGCGGAGCGCGATCATCTGACCCAGACCACACGGTTCATAGCGAGAGGGCATCAGGAACATATCACAACCGGCGTAAATGCTCTTCGCGAGCTCATCGTCGTACCGGAGCAGTAGTCGCATCTGATCAGGATAGCGCGTCGCCGCATCGGTCAGAATGAGATGATATTTCTCTTCGCCGGTGCCGAGGATGATCATGCGCATGCCCATGGCCATGATCTCCGGAATGGCTTCGGCCAGGATGTCCAGCCCTTTCTGCTCGGTCAGGCGAGTGACCATGCCAATCAAGGGAGCATCGGTCAGGGAAAGGCCCGTGCGTTTCAGGATGTCCTGTTTGCATACCGCTTTACCATTGGGCTTCGCGGCGCTGAATTTTCGCGCAATGGAGGCGTCCTGTGCCGGGTCCCAGTCGGTATAATCGATGCCGTTCACGATGCCGTAGAGATCCGCAGACCGCTTTGCGAGAACCCCATCCAGTCCGTGCCCGTATTCAGGTGTCTGTATCTCGCGACTGTAGGTTTTGCTTACCGTTGTAATGATATCGGAATACACCAGGCCGGCCTTGAGAAAATTTATCTTGCCCCAGAACTCAAGCCCCTCCGGCGTGAACGCATCCCATCCGAGGCCGATAAAACGCATGTCCCAGTGCCAGAATAAACCCTGGTACCCGAGGTTATGGACTGTGAAAACGCTCTTGGCATGTCCAAGAGGCGTGCTCTCACCGTGCAGCATCCTGAGATAGAGCGGGACGAGGCCGGTTTGCCAGTCATTACAGTGCACAATCTCGGGGCTAAAGTCCAGCTCACGGCAAAGCTCCACGACAGCTCGCGAAAAGAATGTGAAGCGCTCCGCATTGTCCTGGTAATCGGCATGGGCGGTGCGGTAGAGCTCCGGTCTGTTGAAATAGATGTCCTTGCCGATGAAATAGACCGTGACCCGCTTTCCCATCCTCCCTTCGAAGATGTCGCACCGTTCCTTCCATGACGCGAACGGCACGTAGAACGTCGCGATATGCTTCAGATTGAACTTTTCCGCATCTACGCATTGGTATCGCGGCACGACTACGCGCACATCATGCCCGAGCGCGGCCAGGGCCGGGGGAAGGCTGCCGGCGACGTCTGCCAATCCTCCGGTCTTCGCAAAGGGAGCCGCCTCAGATGCCGCGAACAGGATCCTCATACATTTATTTCCCGCAGGAACTTCGCCGCTTCCTCCGGCGGCGTGGGATTGATGTAGAACCCGGACCCCCATTCGAAACCAGCCACATTCGTCAGCTTGGGCATGAACTCAATGTGCCAGTGGTAGTAATCATTCTGTTCATCCTTGAACGCAGAGGTGTGTATCACGTAATTATAGGGAGGGTTCGAAAGCGCCTTGTCGATTCTCCTCAGGATGTTCTGCATGAGGCCGGCGAGGTCCCGGTAATCCTCTTTCGAGGAACAGGCGTAACAAGAGACATGTTTTTTAGGGAGTATCCATGTCTCGAACGGGAAGCGGGGGGCGTATGGAGCGAGCGCGATAAAAAGCGGTGTCTCGAGAACCACGCGCGTCCCGGTATGGATCTCCTGCCGGATGATGTCGCAGAATATGCAACGCTCCTTGATCTCGTAGTGACGCTTGCACCCGTCGATCTCCTCCTGCACCTGGATCGGCACGATCGGGAGGGCAATGAGCTGAGAATGCGTGTGCTCGAGCGTAGCGCCAGCTGAAAGGCCTTCATTCTTGAAAATGAGGGTATACTGGAAGCGGGTGTCCTTTTTCAGATCTTCCATACGGTCCCGGTAGGCCCAGAGCACCTCCTCCATCGCCTTCTGCGGGAGGGACGAGAGCGTGGCATTGTGGTTGGGGCTTTCGATTATAACTTCATGGGCGCCGATGCCGTTCATCTTGTCGAATATTCCCTCGCCCTGCTTGTTCAGGTTGCCTTCTATCTGGAGCGCCGGAAACTTGTTCGGGACGGCCCGGAGCCGCCAGCCGGGTCCGTTGGGCTGACCGTTGTCCCGATAGGCAAGAGTCTCGTTTGGCGTAGTTCGTTCATTGCCTCCGCAGAAGGGGCAAAAGCCGCCCCGCTTCTTGGTACGCTCATCATGGAAGTCCGTGGGCCGCTTTCCCCTCTCTGACGAGATGATGACCCAACGGCCGGTAATGGGGTCTTTACGCAATTCTGGCATATATACTCCTCTGCTCCCATCCGCAAACGGTTTAAAAAAGAATTTAATTATTATAACCATGTTGCTGCCTGTTGTCAAAAGAACTCTTGATGTGTTATGATGATTCGCCATGGCTGGGAAAATAAACAGGCTCTCCGTTACGCTCGTGAAAATGCTGAAAGCCCAGGGACTTGAGGGCCGTCTCCAGGAATACCGCGTCTTCGGTTTGTGGGAGAAGGCTGTCGGCAAGGTCATTGCACGGCACGCCCAACCATATTCCCTGCGCGGTAAAAAGATGACACTGGTTGTGGACAGTCCGGCTTGGATGCAGCAACTCTCTCTCCTAAAGCCGGAGATCATTGAAAAAGTTAACAGGCGTCTGGGGCACAATGCGATCCGGGACATAGCGCTGAAGCTCGGAGAAGTAGCGCCACGCAGGGGGGAGACGTCAGAGGACCTTCCCGTTCGTGCAGACCTCGACCGTGACGAGCGTGAGAAGATAGAATACGCCCTGCAGGACCTGCACGATCCTGAGATCAAGGAAGCCGTAAGGCGGGTCATGGAGAAGGATTTTTTAAGGAGGAACAAGTAAGGGAATAAATAGGGAGGGGTGGGATTTTTCCTAATTCTTCGGGTAAGTGATGATCGTACCCATGACCTTTGCCCAGGGCGTCAGCGTATGAACTTTGAAGGAACTCGCGCTCATGATGTCGATGACGGTGATCCCTCGGACCAGCAGCGCGTCGCCGATCAGCGATCGATGACACCGCCAGGGGACAGCCTCGGCGCACATGATCGCCGTCTTTTTCTTCTGTGCAAGAGCAATAAGAACCTGCAGACCCTCCTCAAAATCCGCAGTCTGCATGTAGTCAGCAAAACCCCGAAAAGAAGCGTTCTCCCATCCCATGTTCGGAGAATCTCTCCTGGGATGGCGCAGTCCCCCGAGTTTTGATATATGTTCATAGGCGATACCATGTTCAGGCAAGCTTATAGCCATAGCTTCGCTGTTGAATTGAGGGTTATGCCGGGACTTGGGAATGGATCGCACATCGGCAACAAGCCCTATGACATGCGCTTTCAGAATTGCAAGAAATTCCTCTTCGGGACGGGTCGAGTGGCCGATGGTATAAATGACCGGCTTGGTATTGCGGGTTGGATCATTCTCGCGGGCAATCATCACACATACTGATCTCCTGTCATTTGTTGCGGCTCTACCACCCTGGAGCCGTTTCTGCAAGACTTCTCATCACGGCCTCTGATACTCGCCAGGCGCCAACGGGGTGACGAGCCCGCCGGGAGGCAGAAGCCTAAGCCTGCACAACCCGTAGCGCCTGTGATGGACAGTTTGCCGGAACTATCCTTAAGTCCCGTTTTTTGTATGATGCGGACTGTCGTTACAAACCCGGCCGTGGCTGCGTGATAAGGGACATGAATTCCTGCCGGGTCGCTGCGTTCTCCCGGAACACCCCGAGCACCGACGATGTCACGAACATGGAATTCTGCTTCTCAACGCCCCGCATCATCATGCAGAGGTGGCGCGCCTCGATCATGACTCCGACACCGTCGGCATTGATCGAGTCCTTAACCGCATAGGCAATCTGTTCAGTCAATCGTTCCTGGATCTGGAGTCTCCGCGCGTACATGTCCACGAGCCTTGCCAGCTTACTGATGCCGAAGACCTTGCCCCGCGGGATGTAGCCGATATGGCAGCGGCCGAAGAAGGGGAGCATGTGGTGCTCGCAGAGGCTGTAGACCTCAATGTCCCGCACGATGACCATGCTTGTGGTTTCTTGGGCGAAGCAGGCCTCATTGATCAATTTCTGGATATCGGCCCGGTATCCCGATGTAAGGAAGGTGAGCGCCGAGGCGATCCGCTTTGGAGTGTCGACGAGGCCCTCGCGGGACGGATCCTCGCCGATTTCGATTAGCAGTTCACGAACGAGCTTCTGAATGTTTTCAGTGTCCAGAGCCATGACGTATCTCTCCCCTCAACATATCGGTAAAAGACTCAAGCGGATTCATCGTTTTTCGGAGCATTGCCGAAGTGATGTCCGCAATGGGTGTCGCCGAACCCGGCAGGACCAGATCCGGTGCGAGCTCGTATAGCGCGATGGCGAGGAAGGGCCGTTGGAGAATGTCCGGATCGGGAAGAGTCAGCTCTTCCCCAGCCAGCGTGATGTCGTCGTAAAGGATGAGGTCCAGATCAATCGTGCGCGGCGCAAATGTATCGGAGCTACGCAATCGGCCCAGAGAGTCCTCGATGCGCCGCAGTACGGTCAACTTCAGGTCAAGAGGAGGGGTCCCGGTCTCGATCTCCAGAACGCAATTATAGTATGGTGGCTGACCGGGATGCCCAAGGGGTTCGGTGAGGTAGACGGTGGATGTCGCCAGAATACGCGTCTGTGCCCCGAGCAAGCGCACCGCTTTCCTTACATTGACCGTGGGGTCGATGTTCGATCCCACGCTTACGAACGCCCGCGCCATGATCAGACCTGCCGTTTTCGTGTGATCTCGACTCCTACGCTTCTCGCAAAACGCAGTGCCGAAGGCTTCTCGACCCGCACCAGCGCCTCCGTTACGGCCGGATGATCGAGGCATATGCCGGCTACAGCTTCGGCCAACGCTTCCACCAGATAAAACCGGGATTTCTCGACCGCTGCCATGATCCGCTTCTTGATATCGCGATAGTCCACGGCGTCCTCGAACCGATCGCTCTTTCCCGCCTTACTGAGGTCCGTCGAGATCTCCACGTTGATCACTACGTCCTGCTTGTCGCGCCTCTCTTCATCGTTTACGCCGATGATGCAACGCACGAGAAGATCACTGATCAGAATGCGGTCCATTGCCGTCCTCCAGAAGGTGCCGGCCTCCATCCACAAAGATGACCTGGCCGGTCACAAACTCGCTCTTGAGCAGATAGAGGACCGTGTCCGCGATATCCCCTGGCCCCCCGTGACGCTTGAGCGGCACCGCATGTGATAACTGATCCAGATAACTCTCGTCTTTTCCCGGCGGCGGGAGGATCAGGCCCGGCGCCACGGCGTTCACTGCGATGCCGGGAGCGAATCCGAGCGCGCACATTCTTGTGAGGACCGAGAGCACATGTTTGCTCAGGATATATCCCACATGCGTCTGATCGTAACCGAGTATCTTGGTATCAAGAAGATTGATGATTTTGCCACGCCCGACAAGCCGGGCAAACTCACGGCTGATAACGAACGGCGCCCATGCGTTCACCTGCATATGCCGCGTCAGGTCTCCGAAACCTAAATCCATGAGTGTGCTTGGAGAAAAAATGGACGCGTTATTAATTACGATATCGATTGATCCTGCGGTCTTTAGCGCTCGGGCGATCAGTGTTTCGTATTCTTCCGGATTCTCCAGATCAGCGATGACCCTCCATGCCTTCGCTCCACAGTCGATCACCTCATCGCAGACCTTGATTGTCTCTTGCTCCAACATCCGACGGTCGTGAGCCACGATGTGAACGCCCTCTTCGGCAAGTGCAATGGCAATTGCACGTCCTATGCGCCTGCTCGCGCCGGTTACCAGGGCGATTTTCCCCTGCAAATTATTATGTACCCCGCGGTCTTCACTGGTACGCTTCGTCATGGGCGCATTCTCACGGTGTTCGTTGAGCCATCAGCAGATCTATCTTCGCGGCCATAATGAAATCATTCAGCGACAACCCCCCGATCTTGTGCGTTGTCAGGACGAGTCGAACTTTGTTGTAGGAGATGAAAATATCCGGATGGTGGTCCTGATTGTTTGCTATCGATGCCACGTTGTTCACAAAGTCCATGGCCTGCCGGAAATCCTTGAAGCGAGATTCCCGTTGAATGGATTTTCCCGACAGCGACCACTGCGGGATCTCTCGTAAAAGTTCCTCTGTCTCTTTAAGCGACAGAGGTGCCGTCCCGGCCTGTACGGGTTTACAGTCCTGCTCTGCAAGCGTCATATAAACTCACTATTCGCTTTAATGTACGTACTGTTTTGGGCCACGGTATCACAAAAAACGTGGATAGCTTCCCTCGGGGATGTGAGGTTCTCCATGTCCCTGCGGTCGATTTGATTGTGTTGAATCTTGTTGAACACTAGCGAATTGCCCCGCGCAGCTTCTCCGGCGTCATCGTCTCGCCCTTCCGGATAAGCGTACGCGCAGCTTCGACCTTTTCCCAGACATTACACATCATTGCGCCTCTGACCTTGCCGTCTTTGAGATAATAGATCACCCCGGTGTCGTTCTCTTTCTGCCAGTCGGCGAAGGTCTCGAGCCGCGCATCGACCTCGCCGACAGCCTCATATCCGAACTCGAAGAGGTCGGAGAAGAAGTACGGCATATAGGTGAACGGCTCCCGCGCTCCGGCCATGTTCCTGCCTGCCCATTTGCCCTGGTTCAAGGCATTGTCCCAGTGTTCGATGCGTGTCTGTTTTCCAAGAACCTGGTAGGGAAAGAATGCATTGTCACCGGCCGCGTAGATGTCAGATAGAGAGGTCTTGAGGTATTCATCTACGAGGATCCCGTCGGCAGTCTGCAGTCCTGCATTTCGCGCGAGATCAAGATATGGTGCTATGCCGATACCCACGATAACCATATCTGATTCGACCTTCTTGCCGCTCAGTGTGTACGTCATAAACTTGTTTGCATTTTTTGAGAAAACCGATGGTTGCTCATTGGAAAGAATTTTTATGCCGCGTGAACGATACTGGTCTTGAATCGCCCGCCCAAGGTATTCGGGGAATACCCTGTTCACGAGGTAGGGATCGGGAAAGATCATGGTTACGTCAACTTTGTTTATGTTGAGCGCTGCAGCGATCTCGGACCCGATGAACCCGCCACCGATGACCACGGCAGACTTTCCCGCTGATGCCTCTTGCCGTATCCGCAAGTAATCATCGATGTAGCGATAATAGCAGATCCCCTCAAGATTTCCTCCGGGGATGGGCAGAGTTCGCGGGAAGCCTCCCGTAGCAAGAAGCAGCTTTTTGAAGCCATACGTGTTGTCTTTATGGTCAACCAAAATCTTTTTTGTGGCATCAAGCGAGGTCACCATCGTCCCGGTCTTCACGGTGACCCCGTTCTGGCCGTAGAACTTCTCATCGTGAAGGAATATCTCTTCAACTTTTTTCTTCCCAAACCACAGTTTTTTGGAAAGAGGAGGACGGTCGTAGGGCGGGTGCTTTTCGCCGGCGATTAGAAGAATCGAACCCTTTTTGTCGAGTTCTCTAATCCCCTCTATGGCCGATGTCCCTGCCAGTCCTCCCCCGACGATAACATACATGAATGGCTGTTCCGCCATGGGAAATCCTCCTTTTACAAAGCGCTGTAAAACGGTGCTGAGCAGTATCAGTTATTGACATGCACGGTAAAAAAGTTTCAACCAGAAATCAGGAACTCATGGTTAGCATTATATCATAGTTGCATGGGGGTTTACTGAAGACCGTAGATATGGCGCATCTCTTCGGTATATCCGCTGCCTGCATCATGTACAACGAGCGGCGGCAAAACCTCGAGGCCAATGCCCGCGGATCTCACAGCTTCGATCAAAACCAATGAAGCGGGTTTTCCGTAGTAAGGATGTACGAGCCGTATGCGTTTCGGTTCCAGCCGGTGCATGCGGAGCGATGAAATAAGCTCGGAGAGCCTATCGGCAGGGAATACGAGGAAGTATCTCCCCCCATCCTTGAGAAACATCCGTAGATCAAGCCAGGTAGCGATATCCGACCCCCTGTCATGGCGTGACAACAATCGTTCTGAATGAGGGCTCTGTCTACCGGCACCGCTCTTGGTATATGGTGCATTGGCAACGATGACATCGAATGTTGAAGTCTTCAGTTCTCCCCTCAAGTCCGTGATATCCCGTTCGAGCAGGATTATATGGTTCTCGAGCCCATTATCAATAATATTCTGGCGGCAAAGATCTGCTAAGGCAGTCTGTATTTCAATGGCTGTGATTCTTACGTGGGGGTATTTTTTAGCGAGAAGCAGGGAAATGATTCCGGTCCCCGTTCCTGGTTCGAGTATTCTATCACGGGGTTTTATGCGGCAGAAGTCCGCAAGGAGAATGCTATCGAGGGTGAACCGGTGTCCTTTCTTCTGCTGAACGATGGTTACGACCCCGGCGCCTTGCAGGGAAATGCTATCACGGGTCACCGTTTTCACTTCACTTTTTCCACGTACTCCTCGGGCAGGCGTTTGGGCTTCCCGTCCTTGTCGACGGAGACGATCTTTGCCCTGCATTCAACGATGAGTCTGCCCGATGTCTTTTCCTTCATGGTGTGGTTAAAGACCATGGTGACTCGGGAGATGTCTGAAACCCAGGTCTCGATCTCGAGCGTGTCCCCGTATCGCGCAGGAGCCCGGTAGTCAATCTCGGCCCGAAGCACCATGAATACCGTCCCCTCGTCCATGAGCTTCTTGACCGAGTAGCCATGGCTTGCCAGATATTCGGTCCTTGCCCGCTCCATGTACCGCAGATAGTTTGCGTAATACACCACACCACCGCAGTCCGTGTCTTCGTAATAGATCTTTATGTCCATGAAGTGATTCATAATAAAAACAGTTTAGAATATTTATGTAATTTTGTCGAGGGGAAATAGACGAACAGGATCGAACGCATATATATGGAGGCGGGAATAAAACTATCAGAAGTAATGGGATGACTTCGACGGATAGCATTTCGAGTGCAGAAACCATGGGTTATTGTTAATGATAGCCTATCTCTTTATGTATTTAATGTATCCTAAGAACATAATGTAATAATAAAGTATTATATTAATGCTAAAAAATACCCTAAAAATACCCTGAAATAATCCTTTACTTAGCGCTTATTATGAGCTATTTTTATATTACTAAAGTATTTAATTTCTACTCCCACTTATCCCTTAATAATTATTTGTTCTGCTTTTCGAAATTATTAATTATAATCAATAATTTTGCGTTTACATGAGCATAACTCACTGTTTTTTTTAAATTATGAAACAGCTGGAGAGCTTTAGTTTTTGCCATAAAGTTATATTCCTTGATTCTAATAAGGGGAAAAAGCGCTGAGATAGGATGAGTACGAAACGCATAGGACATTGCGTCTGCTACTAAAAAGCCAATGTGATTGCGTGGTATGGGCATGAGGATGGAACGGTAATTAATAGTTCGAAGAAGGAATAACAAAAATTGAATAATCCCGGTCCGGAAAAATGGACTTTAAGAACCCTGAGCATATACAAAAAAGTTAAGGCGATGAAAAGATAGATGAAATAAAGATTACGTGGTCAGGTTGAAAAAGTCTCATCGCCGGAAGGAGCTGAGCCATGGTAAAGGTAAAATGGTACTTCATAGCTGTTTTGATCATGCTGACTACAATCATCGGAGCACATATGGTTCACAGCCAAGTAGTTGCAATTCTTGAACACGAGAAAATGCAGGTCAAATACGAAATCAATAAGGAGATTGAAAAGCAGAAGATTCTTAAAGCAATAATCGATTGTGAGTCGAGCAACCGGCACGTCGTCGGGACGTTGGCTAAAGTAGGAATAGACATCGGAAAGTGCCAGATCAACACATACTGGCATGGAGAGAAGGCAGAGTCAATGGGTCTGAACCTGTACGACCCTACGGACAATATGGAATACTGCCTGTATCTTTTTAAGACCGAAGGTGTGAAGCCATGGAGAAGCTCTCAAGCGTGCTGGCAGCAGGAACTGGAACAGGAGAATATACAGTTCTGATAGGAGAAAGCCTGACTGCCACCAAAGGTTGTATCACTCGATGAAAACAAGGACAAAGAATGGGGTTTGGCAATGCAACCTCCCTGATTGTTGTTCTTACCGTTTAACAAAGAAAACTGGACACTATAAAATAGCGAAAACAAAGCGAAGCACTGAAGGATAAATTAATCGACGTCCTCAGTATTACTTTTCCTGTATTCGAGAGGACCAAGGTTCAAAACCCGAAAATCGCTAAGATTTCCAGCTAATTCCACAGGAAAATCAAGCAGTATTCTATTCTTTTAATATCTTTTCCGCTGCAATCTGCGCCTCGTGCACGCAATCGCCGATGCCGATGCCTTTATATGAGCAGCCGATAAGGTGCAGGCCAGGATGCGTAGTGAGAGACCGGTCGATCATGGATATCCGATCGAGGTGTCCTACGGTATACTTCGGCATGCCTTTGACCCATCGGTAGACCTTTGAGAACCGGGCAGCTGCCTTGATGCCGACGATCGTATCCAGTTCTTCCAGAACCGTCTTTACCAGCCCAGCATCGTCGAGCTCGTTCACCAGCTCCTCGTGGTGCCCGCCTCCGACGAAACCGCGAATGAGTATTTGGTCATCAGGCGCGCGGAATGACCACTTGGTGGAACTGTAGGTTGCCGCATTGATTCTCCTGCCTTCAACACGCGGAACTATGAATCCGAATCCTTTAAGAGGGACCTTCACATCTTCCCTGCGGAAGGCGATTGAGACCGTAGCAGAGGTTGACCACTCGATTTTGCCCAACTGCGCAGCGAGAGTCGCATCAAAACCCTTGATCATTTCAGCAGAATCGAAAGACGCTGTTCCGAGCATGACATAATCGGCTTCAATGGCCTCGCCGTTTTCAAGAATCACGGCGTATTTTTTGCCGCGCGGTTCGACGGCCTTGACACCTGCGCCGAGCCTGATTGATTCTTTCCCGATATACTCGACACATTTGTCCGAGAATGTCTGCATGCCATTCTTGAAGCTCATAAAGAAGGTCATCTTCGGCATGCCGGGCTTAGGCGGTGGTCCGCTCTGAGGCCGGGTCTTCATCGCTGAGAGCATGCCGAGGATAAGGCTGCCGCTCTTCTGTTCCATCTGGACAAAGCGCGGGAACGTTGCAAGAACGCTCATGTTGTCCGGGTTGGACGTGTGGATGCCGGCAACGAGTGGTTCCGCTATTTTCTCGAGGCATTCACGTCCCAGCCTGCGGGTCACAAACTCGGCGAGGCTCTCGTCTCCCATGGTCTTTCGCTTTGGTATGAACATTTCCATTCCCATCCGGAGCTTGGCCGGCCAGGAGAGAAGACTGGACTTCGCCATCGGCCAGAACATAGTCGGCACCATGAGCATCACGCCATCAGGCAGCGCGTGCAGCTGGTTCTTTGAATAGAGGTAAGTGCCCTTGAACTGGTCGTTCGTGGACATCATCTCGGATTCGAGACCGAGATGACGGGCGAGGTTCACGGTCCATATCTTTTCCGGCAGGAAGCTGTCTGGACCGCCTTCGACGGTATATTTGTCGATTTTATCGGTAATGATTTTGCCGCCTGCGCGTCTGTCCTTTTCAAGGAGAAGTACATCAACTGTCTTCCCATGCGCCTTTGCCCCGGATTTCAGATGTACGGCCGCAGCCAGACCCGCAATGCCACCGCCTACAATAATGATTTTTGGCATAGTTTAATCCCTTTTAGAAGCAAGATTGTGTAGATTGATGCAAATAGAACTATAAACATTTAAATTATAACTCGTTATTCAGGGAATGCTTACATTTTTGTTTGCACCAACCGTCAAAGAATTTCGTTTGATCGTGTCTACGTTCAATGACTTATCAACCCCCCCTTTTAACAATATCAGCCAATGCCCTAATAAAGAGCGACGAGGTATTTAGGGACTCGGCACGATGGAACTCAATCCCCAGCTTTGCCGCGTGTGTCCGGTGCACGATGTCAATATCGTAGAGAGTCTCCATGTGGTCGCAGGTGAAACCTATCGGAACCTCGAGAACATACTTATACCCATCCTGAGCGATTTTGTCCAACGTAGGTTCCACCTCTGGCTCGATCCAGGGCTCGGTTGCCCGGGTCCCTTTGCTCTGCCAGGCTATGCGCCACAGGGTGATGTCAAGGCCGGAAACTACGAGCTGTACTGTCTCTTCAACCTGCCTTTTGTACGGATCACCCGCAGCAATGTACCGCACGGGGATGCTGTGGCTGGTAAAGACGACAACGACGTGCCTTCGCTGTTCCGGCCGAAAAAGCTTAAGGCTGTCAGACAACCTTTCCTGCCATGCTCTGATGAAAAGAGGATTATCATGCCAGCTTGCAATGAAGAACGGGCAAGTCTCTCCGCTGCCCAGTCCTTCACACGCGGTTCTATATGCTCCCGTTGTGACTTCAGTGGAGAAAGGCGACATTGAAAGAGCGATAACGCGCCGCGCCCCGTCTCTGATAGCTCGTTCAAATGATTCAGCAACTGTTGGCTTCGAATACCGAAACCCCTCATAGGCCCGGTAACCGTTACCGAGCTCCTGCGTCAGGGCGTCGGCCTGTGCCTTAACGAGCTCCGGCAGCGGTGACTTCCCGCCGATGAGCTTATAGCGCTCGACAACGGACTGGATAACGGGAGAAGGCGCCGGCCTCCCCATGAAGGCGGTCATGAAAGGGCCGACTTCATCAAGAGACCGCGGCCCACCCAGGGCGATGAGTATGATTGCGGTATCAGACATGAAAATAGCGGGGCGCAGATGGACGCAGAAAAACCGGACAGAGACGTTATAAGCAATAAAAAAAAGATGTAGACGTTAATCCAGGGTTTCAGCGAAAATCTGCATCTAAGTGATTTTTACCTTTTACTCAATTCATGCGTCGTATTTATGAATTCCTCAGCGTTCTCTAACGGTGTTTGCTGCAGGATGCCGTGGCCCAGGTTCATGATGTGACCATTCCTGCCTTCAGCCCGGTCGAGTATCTCCTTGGTGCGTTTCCGGATAAACTCCTTGGAGCCGAAGAGCGAAACAGGATCCAGATTCCCCTGAACAGCCTTGGCAAATCCCACTCTCTTCCAGGCAACATCGAGATCGCACCGCCAGTCAAGGCCGATCACATCACCGCCGGCCTCAGCCACCATCTCAAGGAGATGCGTAGCTCCATGGGCGAAGTGGATGAGCGGTACGGTCTTTCTGACGCCGGCAATCACATTCTTCTGGTGCGGCAGCACGAACTCGCGATAGTCACTCGGTCCGAGTGCCCCGACCCAGCTATCGAAGAGCTGGACCACCTGCGCGCCTGCACCGATCTGCGCATCCAGATAGTTGATAATAACGCCGGTGAGATGTTCCATGAGCTTGTGCCAGGCCTTCGGTTCCGAGAACATCATTGCCTTCGCATGTTCGTAATTCCGCGACCCGCCGCCTTCAATGATGTAGCTTGCGAGGGTGAAAGGCGCGCCCGAGAAGCCGATGAGCGGTACTTTGCCGTTAAGCTCCTTGAGAACGATCTTTATGGCCTTCATGAGGTATTCGATCTGGGCAGCCGCATCGATGGGCTTGAGCTTCTGCACATCGGCCATGGTACGCACGGGGTTGTGGATCACCGGGCCTTCGCCCTTGGCAAACTCCAGTCCGATGCCCATGGGCTCGAGAGGCAGCAGGATGTCGGCGAATATGATGGCGGCGTCGATCTCATAACGCCGCACCGGCTGGATCGTCACCTCGGCGGCAAGTTCAGGCGTCTTGCACATCTCGAGGAAGGTATGCTTCGCGCGAATCTCTCGGTATTCCGGCAGGTATCTACCCGCCTGGCGCATCATCCATACCGGCGTGCAGTCCACGGGTTCCCGTCTGCATGCCTTGATAAACCTGTCTGCTCTGGACATCTATTCGGTCTCCTCAATCACTAAATGATATTAGCATTCCCTTTCTGCAAGGCATCATAATAGTATTTTATCGTGCAAAACTCAAGGGAATTTTATTACGCTTCCCGCGTCAGAACCTGCTAATCCTTCCTCCTGAACGAGAGGGCGGCGAGGGTGAGCATAAGGACGGACATAGCCGATACTATGAAAAGATCAGTATAGAACGAAAATTCCGGGCCAAGAGGAGGCGTTGAGTTCCTTAGAAGTACATGCTTAAATGCATCTATGCCGTAGGTAAGAGGGTTGATGGACGTAAGTTGGCGAAGAGCGTGCGGCATGGATGATACAGGATACATGGCGCCGGATAGGAAGAACATAGGCATTACAAGAAAATTCATGATGATGTTAAAGCCGTCGAAAGATGTAAGCCGTGCTGCGATGAGAATGCCGATGGAGGTGATACAGAATGCGACAAGTATGGATACGGCGACTACCTCGGCGACCTGCAGAGAAGTGAGGCGGATGCCGAGGAAGGGGATCAGGATCAGGATGATGACCGCTTGGGCCACGGAGATGGCCGTACCCGAGATGGCCTTGCCGATGACGATCGACAGTCGGGAGATAGGCGCAACGAGCATCTCCTTCATGAAGCCAAATTCCCGGTCCCAGACGATCGAGATGGACGAGAAGATCGATGAGAAGAGGATCGTCATGCCGATCATACCGGGAAAGATGAACTGTAAATAGGAGAAGCCCACTTGGGGACGGATGAGTGCGCTCATACCGTTTCCTACCACGAAGAGCCAGAGCACGGGACGCGCCAGTGTGCCGAGAAGGCGGCTTTTCTCGCGGAAGAATTTCTTGAACTCCCGCAGACAGATGACGTATATTGGCCGGAACTGGATCACCGCTGTGCCCTTCTATGGCTGCGAACGAATTGACGCGTTATCTCCCGGTCGTTCTGGAGCACTTCATCCCTGATTGTTCTGCCGGTGAGGCGAAGGAAAACGTCGTTCAGCGTCGGTTTTTTAAGCCCGACGGACAGGGTTTCAACGGTGAGTGAGTGGATCAGCTTCGGAATGAATTCATCGCCCCGCTCAGCTTCGAGCAACAGGCCTCCGTCCTCTATCTGTGCGGTAATGCCAAAGGTCTTTTTGATCTCCTGCAAAGCTTTTTGATTATCTGCAGTCACAAGGTGGATAACATCACCGTGTACCATCTCTTTGAGCCGCGCAGGTGTGTCCATTGCAATAATCTTTCCGTGATCCATGATCGCGATGCGATCACAGTTCTCCGCCTCTTCCATGTAATGGGTCGTCATGAAAACCGTGATATTCTCTTTCTTTCTGAGCATGTTGATGAAATCCCAGATCGTGTTCCTCGTCTGCGGATCGAGGCCGAGCGTAGGCTCGTCCAGAAACAGCACACGCGGGTAGTGGAGCAGGCCACGGGCGATTTCGAGGCGACGCTTCATGCCGCCGGAGAAGTTCTTGATAAGGTCATGTTTGCGGTTCTGAAGCTCGACTACGGCGAACATTTCATCGATCCTCCGCTCGGTGAGCTTGCGGTCGAGGTTGTAGAGATAAGCGTGGAATTTAAGGTTCTCGTAGGCTGTCAAACCGGTATCGAGGGTTGTATCCTGGAAAATGAGCCCGATGGCCGTCCGGACTTCGTCGGAGTTTTTTGCACAATCATACCCGGCTATTTCGGCACTTCCACCGGTGGCCGAGAGGAGTGTACAGAGAATGTTGATCGTCGTGGTCTTGCCCGCGCCGTTTGGCCCGAGAAAGCCAAAAACCTCTCCTTCACTCACTGAGAATGATATGCCATCCACGGCATGCACGGATTTAAACTGTTTCGAGAGGTTTTGTACGTTAATGATCGTCATACGTAAAATCAATGTTAAAGTTCAAAACGCAAACGTCAAATCAAGTTGAAATGCAAAATATCGAGGGAAACACAAATTATGCCCTTTACATTGAACTAAATTGTTCTACCATTCCGCCCTGTCTTTCGGTACGTACCACTTGATGAAGTTGTAGAATATGCCGAGCGGAGCCGGCTCAATGCCCTTGAATCGTTTGTGTACGA
>Ga0335082_10001955_pt1 | contig 22125 bp, 17 predicted proteins | sample Lox_Sample_41_FD_206718 | JGI IMG/M metagenome (GOLD analysis project Ga0335082, IMG submission 206718) | Soil microbial communities from Loxahatchee National Wildlife Refuge, Florida, United States - Lox_Sample_4.1 | ecosystem: Environmental > Terrestrial > Soil > Wetlands | place: USA...
CGACTCAGAAAATACTTGGGGAATTTGCCACCTCGCTGAAGCATGTTGCGCGAATTGTCGGCGACAGGTCATTTGTTTTCTCGCTCGAAATTGCGGCTGAAGATGGAAAAGCGGAAGGCTAGTCCTTCCGCTTCGGGCCGCGTTTCCCGCGAAAAGGGTTAGGCGCACGTAGTACCCACCTTGCCAGTCACTTCGGCAAAGGTGAGGCGACGATTGAACGCTTGCGACATGGCGCGATTGAAACGGTCGAAGTCGGACACCTTGCGCTCTTTGGTTGCACGATTGTTGAAACGGAAAACCTGCTCGTCAAGGTAACGGAACAAATGGAAAGGCTCGACAGCAACGTAGGTGCCGCGCAGGTTGCGCTTAAACAGGCTCCAAAAATTCTCCAGCCCGTTAGTATGAACCTGTCCGTCAACGTAGCGCTCCGCGTGATTCACGAAGTCGTGAATGTACCGCCAGTGCAGCAAGTCGTAAGCCGGAGCGCTATCGGTATAGACCTTGGTTCCGTACTTCACGTTGTTGAGCACTTCGGTTTGCAGAGTGTCGCGCTGGACGTTGGGTATGACCTTGGCGCGGATCTCGCGATTGGAGCGGTCAAGGATTCCCATGACCACGGCTTTGCCATGATGACCGCCAGCCTGTTCGTACCGCACACGGCGGTCTTTGTGCATGTTGCGAGCCTTGCCACCAATCCAAGTTTCGTCAACTTCTACTTCGCTGCCTTCACCGCCAATCTTGGTCTGAATGGCGAAGCCCTGCTTGCGCTGCAACATCAGCCGGATGCGGTGAAGCATGAACCATGCGGACTTCTGAGTCACGCCGATGGTGCCAGCAATTTCATAACTAGACACTCCGTTCTTACAATTGCAGACCATCCAAACGACCACGAGCCACTTCTCCAGCGGGATCGGCGAATCCTCGAAGATGGTTCCGACTTTCGCAGAGAACTGGCGCTTCACATGGGCACTCTTGCACTGCCACTTCCGCTGATTGGCGAGGAAGGAAACGTCCTCGCGTCCGCAGGTTGGACAGGTCACGGTGCCATCCGGCCAGCGCTTAGAAACCATATATTTCAAGCAGTTATCGAAGTCCGAGAAGTACAGGACGGCTTGCTGGAGTGTCTTTGGGGCTGTCATGTATAAGATTGTAAGTCCATGAAAGTTGATTTGTCAAGTGATTTATTGCCTTGGTAAGCCGTTGATTCTAAAGAATGGGCAGACGGGGGGGGTATTCTTCACGCACAAATCCGCACATCGCTCTCTCGAGTCCAGATTTTGTTGATTACCTATCGCTGCTTGAATCTGTCCAGGAACGCGAACACAAACAGCCCGATCAAAGCGTTGGCCAGGGCTGAGACAGCCACGTGGCTCCAGTTCCACTCCTGTGTCTGCCGCAGCAGGCCATGTGCTACGCCGTAATAGATGCCCTGGTGGAGAACGAAGAAAACGTAGGTAATCAGGAAACGTGAGCCCGGATTCTCAACGTCAATCTTCACTCCCAGCGAGGAAGCCAGATAGCCGATGATGGTCAGCGCGATGCCGTACATGCCCAGTGGGTGGCTGGGGCCGGCGAAGAGGTCCTGCATCAGGCCGATGACACAGCCGGTCAGACAACCGCTGACGGGATTGCGGCGCGCGACAGCCAGGAAGATGGTCACCATGAAGGGCAGGTCAATGACTGGGAAGTAGCGCACCTTGACCGGAATGAAGACCTGAATCAGCAGCGCGACGAGGGGGATAAGGATGAGGGCGGGCCAACTGAAATCATAGACGGCCACTTGCTCCCGCGAGGTGAGACTCGCGCGATACGGCATGACACGGCCACTCATGGCTGAGGCTGCTCCGTGGCCGGTGGCTTGGCGGACTGATCGGGATTCGTGCCAGGCGCCGGCTCCGGAGCCGGCTGAGCTTTCCTGGGCGGCGGCGCAGCCTCATCAGTTGCCGGCGTTCCCGCTGCCCCTGACGCTGTGCCGTTCGCCGATGGCGGAGACGCCGGCGACACGGGTTTCCGCTTGGGCGAAACCGACGTACCCTCGGCCGCATTGTTCAATGGCCGGTTGACGTTTGTCGCTGGCTTTGCCGTTCCGCCAGCCGCTCCGCTGAGTCCGGTGTTTGATGCCCCTTGCGCAGCGCGCGGCGTAGCGGCGGAAGCGTTGGGCTTGACGCCGGGCGGTGACGGCGCGCCGGCCGCAGGTTTATTTGTGGAGGCCGCGGCTCCTGCCGAAGGACGCGTGCTTCCCGTTACCGCTCCTGCGGAGGACGTGCCCGCGCTTGTCGCACCCGGCTTCGGGTTCGCGGCCGCATCCGCCGTCGGTTTAGTAGGAACCGTCGGCAAGCGCTCGGCAAGAATGTCAGCAGCGCGAATGGGCTGCAGATCCTTGCTGTCAGGCGCCTTCTCCACTACCTTGAGCACCACCAGTACTTCCTCGACCTGATCGAGGCGCGCCGTCGGCGCCACCCGAATATTGAGGAACAGGTCTTTGCCGGGCTCCACCGAGACGACTTTGCCCACCGGGAGGCCCTTGGGAAAGACGCGGTCGCCACCGCTCGTGAGGACCTCTTCGCCCGGCTCCACCTTTTCGTCGGACATGATGTACTGCAGCGACGTTGTCCCGTTTTGTGAGCCTTTGACTATGCCCTGCAGGCGGGTGTCCTTCAACACTGCGCCCACCCCACTAAACTGATCATTGATGGGCAACACCTGCGACGAGCTGGGAAAGACCTGCACAATCTTGCCCACGATGCCGTTTGGCGTGATGACCGCCATATCGGTCTTGACACCGTCCTTCGAGCCCTTGTCAAGGTAGAGCACACGCGACTGCTCGCTGCCGCTAGTACCGATCACCTGCGCGGCCACGGTTTTCTCGACGTATTGCTCCTTGAACTCGAGAAGCGCTTGGACGCGCCGGGCCATCCGCGCGTCCTCGCTGAGCCGCGCGTCTTCGACCTTCATGCGCTCGATTTGCGCGCGCAGTTCGCGATTTTCGCGGCGAATGCCGCGGAAATACACGTAATTCGTCCAGACGTTCTGCACCCACTTCTGGCTTTGCAGGACTGCTTTCTCGACCGGGGTTACCGCTGAAATCGCCCACAGGCGGATCAGGCGGGTTTCACCCACCTGCGCCGGGCGGCGCACCTGTACGGCTAAACCGATGATTTGGGCGAACAGAACGACCGCCAGCACGATCAGGTTCTTATAGCGGCCGAGGAAGGTTTCCATACGTTTGCCGCCCGCGGGGACTAATCAATCGAAATCTTGCGCAGCAGCTTGAAGTCGCTCAGCATCTTGCCCGTACCCAGCACAACGCTGCACAGCGGATCGTCGGCAATCGAGACCGGCAGCCCGGTTTCCTCGCGGATGCGCTTGTCGAGGTTCTTCACCAACGCGCCTCCGCCGGTGAGTACGATGCCGCGGTCGCTGATGTCGGCCGACAGCTCGGGCGGTGTGCGTTCCAGCGCCACGCGAATTGCGTTCATGATGGTGGAAACACATTCGCTGAGGGACTCGCGAATCTCGCTGTCGTCGATGGTGATGGTCTTGGGCACGCCCTCGATCAGGTTGCGGCCCTTGATCTCCATGGTCAGCGGTTTTTCCAGCGGATAGGCGGAACCGATCTCGATCTTGATCTGCTCCGCAGTGCGCTCGCCGATCAGCAGGTTGTACTTGCGCTTCAGGTAATTCATGATGGATTCGTCCATCTGATTGCCGGCCATGCGCACCGAGCGCGAGTATACGATGCCGCTGAGCGAAATCACCGCGATGTCGGTGGTGCCGCCGCCGATGTCCACCACCATGTTGCCGCTCGGCTCGGTAATAGGAAGTCCTGCGCCGATGGCCGCCACCATCGCTTGCTCCACGAGGTGCACCTCGCTGGCCTTGGCGCGATAGGCGGAATCCATCACCGCGCGCTTCTCCACCTGCGTGATTTCCGACGGCACGCCAATCACGATGCGGGGATGCACCAGCATCTTGCGGTTGTGCGCCTTCTGGATGAAGTAGTTCAGCATCTTTTCGGTGACCTTGAAGTCGGCGATGACGCCGTCCTTCATGGGCTTGATGGCCACAATGTTGCCGGGCGTGCGGCCAAGCATCTCCTTGGCCTCTTTGCCCACCGCTTCAACTTCACCTGTGTTCTTGTTAATGGCGACGATGGACGGCTCGTTGACTACGATGCCCTTGCCGCGGGCATAGACGAGGGTGTTCGCCGTTCCCAGGTCGATCGCGAGATCGCTGGAGAACACGCTGAACAGCGAACGCATGTTGCTGAATCGCGAGCTGCTGCTATGAAAACCGTTGGACGACATTACAAAGCTGCATCTTTCTAAGGGATGAAAACGGCCTAAGGACGAAACCGGGCTGCATACAGTTTATGACAGAAGTGGCGCGGGTGCACAACGAGATTGGCGCCCTGAATATCTCGAGGGCATTTCGGCAGCGCGGTTTCGGAACGGGCCGCGTCGCCGTACTTATCTGTTATCGGGACAAGGTTCCAAATTTTCCTCGGCCTCGTGATTTGGCAACTTCTCGGCTGGGAGCGTGTTTACGTGGATGCAGACAAACTACAAGCTGGCAATAACAATGCATTCCTTGGTGCAGAAACTCCGCGGTTTGCTGGAATCCTGGTGGGCGGTGTCGCCAACCATGATCGGGTTGGCTTGTGTCACGCTTGACCTGGCGGCCTTGCTGCACCTGCGGATCAAGGCGGCCCATCCTGCGGCGATGCAGGCGGCACGAGGGCGTCAATCCAGATAGAGGCCCGTTTACTCCCCAAAGCAGTGGCCATTTACACTCAAGAAAGCATGCACAGATCGGGAGCTATTACACACAACCCGAGTCAGTTGAGGCTGCAAGCGTGCATTTCTGCGATGCCTGTAATTCTCCTGAGCTGGACTCTGACAGCGCAAGAGGTGCCGATCTTCTCGTCCGACGTTAAAGTTGTCAACGTGCTGGCCACAGTTCGCGACAAGCACGGGCAGATCGTCAACAACCTGACCAAGGATGACTTCAAGCTGCAGCAGGATGGCCAGCCGCAGACCCTCCACTACTTCGCCAAGGAGACCGATCTGCCGCTCACGCTCGGGCTGCTGGTAGATACGAGCATGAGCCAGCGGCGCCTGATTGAGCAGGAGCGCACCGCCAGCTACAGCTTCCTCAACAACCTGATGCGGCCGGACAAGGACAAAGCCTTCGTCATTCACTTCGATTGGGAGGTGGAGCTTCTGCAGGACGCCACCTCCTCGCGACCCAAGCTCGAAGCAGCGCTGGACAAGCTTGACAATCCGCGGTTCGGTGGCGGCAGTGGTGGTGGTACGTCGCCTGGGGGCGGCAGCGGCGGCAGCGGTTATCCCGGTGGTGGCGGCGGCAGAGGCGGTGGCCATCACATAGGCGGAGGTACGGACCTGTACGACGCTGTCTTCCTGGCCTCCGACGAAGTAGCCAGGAAGCTGCAAGGGCGCAAGGCCCTGATTATCCTTTCAGATGGGGTTGACACCGGCAGCAGGGTCAGCTTGGATCGCGCCATCGAGACTGCGCAGCGCGCTAATACCGTGGTGTATTCAATACTATATGCTGACCCCGACGCCTACGGTCACCAAGGTTACGGAGGCATGGGCCGGCACGGCGGTTGGGGTGGACCTGGGGGAGGGATGGGCCGTGGTCCCGGCGGCGGATACCCTCAGCAACAGCATCCTGATGGCAAGAAGGTCCTGGAACGCATCGCCCGCGAGACCGGCGGCCGGTTCTTTGAAGTCTCGAAGAAACAGCCCATTGACCAGATCTACTCGCAGATTGAGCAGGAACTGCGCAACCAATATAGCTTGGGGTACACGCCTGACAAAGCTGTTGCTGGTCCCGGCTACCACAAAATTACGCTGACCACCACCAACAAAGACCTCATCGTTCAGACCCGCGACGGCTATTACACCGAGTAGCGGGTGGTCGCGATCTAATAGCTTAGCAACGGCAACGATACCGACGAGATGGCGCCCTAGGTGCGTGTGACGGTCGTCCTGGGTTGTTTCGGGGGCAGGCGGCGCCGCGGACGGAAGGCGTGGAAGTACCACTTCAGGTATTGCGGCAGCCAAGCCCAGACGCGAAAGCGTGACTCGCCTTGCGTGCGGTTACGCCAGGTGGTGGGGATTTCGGCAATGGAGTGGCCCGCGAGGAACGCCTTTACCGTAAGCTCAAGATTCAGTTCGAAGCCGGCCTTGCTCTCCACGGTGATGGTTTTCAGCATTTGGCTGTCGTACAGCTTAAATGCGTTGGTCGCGTCGTGCGTGGGAATGCGCCGGAACCAATACAAGGTAACTCCGGCACAACGCGACATCAGCCCTTTGAGCGGAGGAGCGTCTAGCAGGCGCCCGCCGCGCATGTAGCGGCTGCCCACTACCACGTCGTAGCCCCGGTGGTAGTAATTCAGCATTGTGTCCACTTGCGAAAGGTCATCTGAGAGGTCAGCCATCACCACCAGGACCGGTCCATGGTCCGCGTGATTGAATCCCGTGCGGATCGCGCCGACAACGCCCCGCCCCACATCGTTCTTCAACAGGGCCAGCCGGCCCTCGCCCCGCGCGATGATTTGGTTGACGACAGGAACGGTGTTGTCCTCGTCGAAGTCGTAAACCACCAGAGCGCGGAAGGGCGAGCGAATGTGAGAACTGACGGCCTCCCAAAGCGCAGGAAAGTTAGCCCCCTCGTTGTAAACCGGAACGACCAGCGTGAGCTCGAATTGAGCGGGCGCGTCCAAGGGGGTTCGATTCATAAGGGAAAGCGGGTCCCCTTCGACAAGCTGAGGGAAGTTCCTCGCCTCGCTGCGCTGGCTCGGGATGACACCTAGATTTGACCTACTTCGATTTGCTCTGCCACCCAAGGAATCACTTCATCCAGGATTTCGCTCAACGTCGTACGGGCTTCGAACCCAAGAAGCTCTCTCGCCTTGCGGACGTCGGGCGAACGCTCCTGCACATCGTATTCGAACGGTGGATCGGAGACGTATCGGAATGGCTTGCTGCCGCCATGCACTTTGTGCCAGATAAGCTCTGCCAGCTCCAGCACGGTAGTGCGGGTAGGCGTGGAAAGATTGAAGTCCTGGTTAAGCGCAGCCGGATGCTCGATGCAGGTCCGGATGCCCTTGGCTAGGTCGCCCCCATAGGTGTAATGCCGCACTTGGTTGCCGGCGCCAAGAATATGCAGCGGGTCCTGTCCCTTGAGCACTTTTTGGGCAAGGTCGGGGACGACATGCGACATGGCGAGTTTCACATTGCCGCTGTACACGTCGTGATCGTGCAGGGCGCGCCTCTCGCCGACCCCCACGCAGTTGAAGGGCCGCACGATAGTGTAGGGCAGCTTGTACTGCTCCCATGCGCCTTTGGCAAAGAACTCGGTGGCCAGCTTCTGGAAGCCATACGTCGAACGGGGCGGCGGGCAGCGCTGCGCAGCGTCCTCCGGGCTGGGATATTCAGAGGTGCTCTCGAACACCATACTGGACGACATCACGGTGATCTTTTGCAGCCGCTTATGCTTGTGAGCGTAGAGGGCAGCATCAAAAGAAGCGGCCGTGATGCGCTCGTTTTCCGCCAGCAAGTCGTAGGCGAATTCGTGGAAATAGCTGATGCCGCCAATCATGGCCGCGCAGGCCATGAAGTGATCACAGTCAGAGAGCAACTCCTTCAGCAGATCAAGGTTCTTGCAATCGGCTTCGATGAAGCGGTAGCGCGGGTGCTTGTCGTACGATTTTTCAACCCGACCATACTTGCTGAAGTTGTCAAGGCCTATGACATCGTAACCGGCCTGTAGGAGTTCTTCGATCAGATAACCGCAGATAAAACCCGCAGAACCCGTTACCAGTACCTTCATGAATGAGTATCTCCTGCCGCCACAGTGATCGCGGCCTGCAACGATTCGCGACGGCGCTCCGGCCAATAGTTCCAAATGTCAATTACGACTTTGTCAGGCGCGATCGCCAGGTCGCGATACCCGGAATGCGGCGCTCCCAGCACGATAATGTCGGCTTTGCGCACCGCCTCGTCCAGGGGAACCAGACCGTCATCGACCACGAATGGGTCCGTGCACAGAACTTCCTGGGCTTCGACTTCCAACAGCTTCTTCAACTTGTACGACAGGCTGTCGCGAATGTCATCCGAGTCACCTTTGAACGCCATGCCCAGAATCGCGACCTTCTTGCTCGCGAGGTCCATGGATCGTAACTGCGACACGATGAAGTTGGGCAGCCCCTCGTTTACCAGCATGGCTGCATGGCCCAGGAAGAAGTTGTTGCCGGAGAAGGCCGAGAGCTGGAGCGTGTCCTTCAGCAGACAGGGCCCGGCAGCGAATCCGGCACGGGCGAAGCTGCGCATCCGGGGATACTCGCGCGTGACCGCGTCATGGATGCGATAGAAGTCCAGGCCGTAGCTCTCGGCCAGCATGTAGAACTGGTTGGAGATGGCGAAATTCAGATATCGCCAACTGTTGGTGAACAGCTTGGCCAGTTCCGCTTCCAGCGGCGCCAGCTCGATGACCGTGGGTGCAATGGTAAGGAACAGGTCGCGCGCGCGGCGTACCGCGGTGGGCTCGAAGCCCGAGATGACCTGCGGTAGCTTCACCAGTTCCTCCATGGCGTTGCCTTCGGCAATGCGTTCGGGGCAGAAGGCCAGGTCAATGTCGCGGCCGAGCGAGCGGATCCGCTGGTACACCAGCTTGGTAACCCCGGGACTGACTGTGCTCCGCAGCACCATCAGAGTTCCGTCCTGGATGTACTGCAATATGTTGTCCAGGTTGCGATAGAGTTCGTGAACCGTGGGATTCAGATGGCGGTCCACCGGGGTGCCAACGACGGTAACCACGATGTTGGCAGAACGCAGGCAGTTTGGGTCGGTGGTGGCCCGCAAGGTCTTGCCCAGGACCTGCTTGAGGATGGGCTCGGCGCCATCCTCACGGAACGGCATAACACCGGAGTTGATGGTCGCCACCTTGGACGCATCGATGTCCAGCAGCGACACGGACGAGCCGCGGGTCGCCAGCACAATGCCCAGTGGAAGTCCAACATGCCCACAACCACCCACGACGACAATATTTTCCGGATTAGCCACAATAGTTCCTCTCACGGGGAGTAAACCTAGAATATTACAGTTTCGTTAGCAGCTATGTCATGCTTTTGCTGCTTGACTGAAGCGCCCTTCCCGAAATGATGCGCATTCCCACATTTGCGGCGCATGCCGTCTGAGCCAACGTGTACACAAGAACGAAATGGGTGACAGCTACCCGATGCCGTCACCCATTGCCCGGAAGGGATCATCGCTTGCGACCCATGCGATCAGTGCAGCAGTGATGTAATCAGTTGTTGCAGGACAGTCGAGTTTGACTGGGTCACATTGTCCAGGAAGTCGCCATAGTTGGCAGCCTCACCGCCGCACGGGTAACCATACTTGTCCATGCTTTGCTGGATCACTGCGCACTTGCCGTCGTAGGCGTTGTCCATAAAACTGAGAAAGCCGAAGTTGGTCTCTTCACTGCTGTTGTCCGTCAACCCCCAGAAGCTCGTGCCCAGAATGAAGTAGTCGCCGTTGCTTGCCTGGGCGGTAAAGATGGCTTGCTGATCGGTGGCGTACTGCTGGCCGCGAAGCACCTGGCTCGGATAGTCGGCGAATGCGTAGCCGTCCTGGGGATATTGACTCACATCGGAATCCGCCTGGGCAGTAAGTGTGTACCACAGATCTACAGGCAGCCCGCTGGTAGCGTAGTCCTGCTGGTTGCTCTTGAGCGCCAGCGACGGATAATAAGAGTTCCAGTTCTCACCAATGATATTGCAGCCGGCAGCCTTCAAGGCCTGCAACACGGGTGTCCTCGTTCCGCCCTCACCGACGCCGCCAAAGGTTGAGCATGTGAACAGGTGGTTCTGATCGTAGGTCTTTATCGTATTGGCCTGCACCGCGTACACCTGATACGCATATTGGTACAGAAAAGCGTCCATATCGGCGGCGAGATTGGAGTTCACCCCCACAAGGGTGAAGTAGCGATTGCGCAGGTCAGTGCCGAACCATGCCGTGTGGCGGCCATCCTCATCGAGAACGCCCGTTCCGCTGCCGAAGCCTCCCGCATCGCCAAACGTGGTGTAGAAGCCACCCGTGTTCCACGACGTGTTGAGGGCGGCTATGGTTCCATACTTATTCTGGAGGTAGCTAGCCCAAGCGTACTTGGAATGTAGCATCGGGTCCTGGAAGCCTGAGTAGTTGAAGTTCACCGTGGCAATCATCATGCCAGCGTGGGGATACGTGGCGACCCCGTCCGTCCCATTTCCATTCCCCTTGATGGCGAAGACGAAGTCTGAGTCTCCGAGCGAGATGGAGGTAATCCAGGGGTCGGTGTTGAAGCCGCCGGTATATAGATTCTCCTGATAGATCAGCTCGTTGTTATTAGCGGTCTGAAACGCTGGATCGAAGGCGTCCAGCAAGTTGCTGCAGTAATACTGATATCCGTTGGAGTCAAAGCCCGCGCAAAGGTCCTTTACCGGTTCCGACAAGCCGACCTGACTGGGATTGTAGAGAGCATCCTTCAGCACTGGGTAATACAGGGTGAAGGGGACCTTGACGTCAGTAGGTGAGCTATCGATGGTAGGCACAGGAAGCATGTAGAGGTTGTAGTAGAGATCCAGGGAGTTAAAGCCCCAGCCGAGCATCCTTTGCAACGAGTGTTTGGCCCACGCAGAGGTATCGTTGTTGTAGCGCTGCTGCATGATCTGCTGCAGAATGAATAACCGGTCGGCGTCATAGACGCTCCGCTGATAAAACGCATTGCACAGCGGGTCGGCGTAAATCCACCTCCCTTTCACTTTCATTAACTGGAAATAGCCAGTTGAATTGCAGTTCTGCAGTGGCGTCGCAGTCAAGCCGCCGTATTTGTCAAAGCCGACGACAATGTTGATGTAGTAGCCAATAACTTTTTGCTGAGGCGGCTGGGAAGAATCCGTGACTCTCACCGAGAAGGCAAATACACCCAGGGTCGTGGGCGTTCCGGTGATCAAACCCGAGCTGTTCATGCTGAGCCCCGGGGGAAGAGCGCCGAACACCAGCTGATAGGTATAGGGGCCCTTGCCGAACCTGTTGAGTATGCTCAGCAAATTGAAGGTATAGGCCTGGTCGAAAAATCCCTTGGCGGGGAACAGCGGGGATTGTGCCACACCCATTTGCGAAACCAACAAAATGATGCCAAAGACAAAAACCCCCACACGCCCCTTGAGAAAACGGGTCTCCATAACCTCACCCCACCTCTTCTGGAATCCTGCTGGATTGCCTCAAAGTTCAAATGACAGTGACCAAGATGCTAGCAGAGCCGCGGGCCAGATTGCACCACTTTAATGTGTAAATTATTCAGGAGCATCCGGTTGGCGGAGTCTCTGTCCACAAACGAAAGTAACCAGTAAGCCGGTTACTTTGGGTTGTCAGCGCCGGGCGAATCGTTCTTATGGCGAAGCGCGAGGGCGAAATTGGGGACCGTAGGTGAGTCACCTTCTTCGCGCCACAATCTTCCGTTCCTGATCTCCCTTGCGCTCGATGCTGATTTCCAGGTCGCATTCCCCTACGAAGCGGGGAAACTTTTCGCCCCACTCCAGCAGCACAAGGTTGCCGTCTGTGGTGATGAGTTCGTCGAGACCCAAGGTGTCGAGTTCGCGCTGAGTATCTACACGATACAGATCAACATGGAAGAGATTGACATCCGGACCGCGAAATTCGTGGATAAGGGTAAACGTGGGGCTGGTCACATCGTCCTGGGAGGCGGCCTGAAGACCTACGGCGATGCCTTTCACCAGCGTGGTCTTTCCGGCGCCGAGATCGCCGCGCAAGATGACCATGCGTGCATTCCTAAGAGTTGACGCCAGCGTGCGACCCAGCGCTACGGTTTCCTCGGCGGAGTTCGTGATGTACTCTTCCGTTGCCATCGCGAGCGTATGCTTGGGCATTAGAGGGGCAACAGAACGTCAGACTCTGACGTGCCAGCATCCTTGTTGCCATTGGAAGTGGTAGTGATGGTTTCCAAGCCATGGCCGTGCGGCCCGGTCTCGCGCTTCCACAGCAGGAACGAGAAGAATAGGGCGAGGAATCCAAGAATGGAGAAAATCCACATTCCAAGTGCGTAACCCTGGGGATTCGTTGGGCCCGCATGGCTGATGTCATTCGCCTTACCAATGGCCAAATTGAAGATGAAGAAGCCAATCTGCTGCAATAACCCCATCAATGCATAAGCCGTGCCCAGCCTTTTTTCATCCACGATATAGGCAACCGAGGGCCACATCACGGCTGGTATCAAAGAGAAGGTAATCCCCATCATCGTGACGGGTATGAGCAGCGAGAGACTGCTGTAGGCAATCATGAGATAGACGGGCATCAACAGGAGCGATGCAAACATCATCAGGGTCGCCCGCCTGCCAATCTTGTCGGCCAGTAATCCGAACAAAGGCGTCGCGATCATGGCTGAAAACGGCAGGAGACTGTTGAGCGAACCCGCCTGCTGCTGGGCCGCAGCGAAGGCAGCCGTGGTGCCGGCAGCAGCGCCCATGTGCGCCAGAATCTTGCTGGTGAAGAGATCGATCGCAAACGTCCGGAAGGGAAAAATGCCCGAATAGAACGTGAAGCAGAGAGCTACGACATACCAGTACGACGGGTTGAACTTCAGGCCCTCGCGGAAGGTGAACTTGTCGGGCTCTCCCGATTTTCCCAGCGTATATTGCTTCTCCCCACGGACCTCCAGCCACCAATAAACCAGCGCTCCCACGACCGCGAGAGACCCAACCGCCGCCGCCAGCAACAAGGGACGATGCCAGCTTGGCTGGGCTGTCACACCGTTTGGAAAGAACGCAAACTTCGCCCAGGTGGGGGAATTGTCCGCTGCAATCGAAGCGATTCGCGCAATCGTGAGATTAATACCGAATGCGAAGCTCAGCTCCTTGCCTTTGAACCATCGCGCCAGTGCAGTGGTTACCGCTACAATCTGTGACTCCGCGCCCAGGCCAAGGACGGCCCGTCCGGTCACCATCAGATAGAAGTCACCCTTCAGCGACGTCAACAGAGCGCCCAGGAGGCAGAGTGAGGAGAAGAAAAGCAGGGCCTTCTTAATGCCGAAACGGTCGACAAGGATGCCGCCGATTAGAAGTGTCGCTACCGCAGCCACGCTGTAACTCGCGTTCAGCCACCCGAACATGGAGGCGGAAAAATTTAGTTGCTCCAGGAAAATCCGCTCCAGGGGGTTGATGCTGTCGTAAATGTAGTAATTGCCGGCCATGGCCAGGCTGACGAAGATCAGTACCAGCCAGCGATAGAACGTGCTCGGCTGCGGGCGGTCGGTGACCAGCGATTCGATTGCGGGCATTCAGAACCTCGAGGAGCGATTGACCAAGATATCAGAAGGCAGCGGCCAGTTGTCAGTGGTCAGCAGGCTGCGGCTCCGACAAATCCATCGCAGCGGGCAGAATCCCTCAATCAGAATGACAAGTCGAACTAAGGAAGGAAAACTGACAACCGACTGGATACTGACAACCGCATTACTCGAACCGTATCTTTTCCCCGCTCACGACAGAGTGCTTGTGGAACCGGGCTTCGTTCTTGAGCGGGTAATCGAGGCGATAGTGCGCGCCGCGGCTCTCTTCGCGAGCCAAGGCCGAGCGCGCGATGAGCAGTCCGGCCTGCAGAATGTTGGCCGCTTCATGAGCCCGTCGATCGCCGCCGGCGGGTGGCTGCAGGGCCGACAGTTCGGTGACGACCTGACACAAATTCTTGCCTTCGCGCACCACACCGACGTTTTGCCAGATCAGCGATTGCACTTTCGCGATGAACTTCTCCGTGTCGGCAGGCTGGCCGTTGTTGGCGGTTACGGCTCCAGCATCCGCCGCCTGGCCCGGGTGACCCGCCCGCAAATGCTCGCGCATGTTCTGCGCAGCGCGCGCCCCGTACACCAGCCCTTCGAGCAGGGAATTGCTGGCCAGCCGGTTGGCCCCATGCACTCCCGTGCAAGCCACTTCGCCCGCGGCGAAGAGCCCGGGAAGAGAAGTCTGCCCCCGCAGATCGGTGCGCACGCCGCCCATCGCATAGTGCGCCGCCGGCCGGACGGGCACTAACTCGGTGGCGATGTCAATGTTGTATTGCATGCAGGTGGCATAGATGGTGGGGAAGCGCTTGCGCACGCGCTCCGCGTTGAGATGCGTCAGGTCCAAGTAGACGGCGGCGTCAGGACGTTTCGCGCGCTCCAGTTCGTGGGCGATGGCACGCGCCACTACGTCACGCGGCGCCAGCTCACCCGCCTCGTGATAGTGAGGCATGAAGCGCTTCAGTTCGATGTTGCGCAGGTACGCGCCTTCGCCGCGGAGCGCCTCCGACAGCAGAAATCGCGGCGCATTCTTGAGGAACAGCGCGGTGGGATGAAACTGTACGAACTCCATGTCGCTGATATCAGCCCCCGCGCGATAGGCCATGGCCACACCGTCTCCAGTAGCAACCGCGGGGTTGGTGGTGTCCCTGTACACCTGACCCAACCCACCGGTGGCCAGCAGCACCGCGCTGGATTCGACGTCGTGCGTCTGGCCCGATTGGTCGAGCACGCGCACGCCGATCACACGCCCACTGCGCGCTAGTAATTCTGTGGTGAACGCAAATTCGTAAAACGAGATGGCGGGCAGCGCCGCAGCCTTCAAGTAGAGCGCCCGGCCGATTTCGCGGCCGGTGGAATCGCCGTGAGCATGTAGGACGCGGCTGCGGCTGTGTGCTCCTTCGCGGGTGAAAGCGATCTTCGTGCCGGCCCGATCGAACTCCGTGCCCCACTCGATGAGCTCCTCGATGCGCGGCGGCCCTTCCTCCACCAGCACGCGTGCTGCTTCCTCATTGCATAGGCCATCGCCCGCCTTTAGCGTGTCCTCCAGATGCAGACGCACTTCGTCTTCATCGCTGAGGGCGACGGCGATGCCGCCTTGCGCATATTGGGTGTTGGATTCCGTGACCTCGCGTTTGGCGAGGCATAGCACGCGGCCCGCAGAGGCAAGCTCCACCGAGGCACGCAGGCCGGCAATGCCCGCGCCAACGACAATGAAGTCGGTTTCGGACGGAAGAGCTTTCATCACTACGGGGCCATGGGCGCTGATTGCGCCGCGGGTGTGCTCTCAAGGGTCATGGTAGCACGCAGTTAGAGGGCCGAAAGCGCCATCTCGCTGTCGTTCGCCCAAAAGGGGAATGCCCAATTCGGGGCTGGATTTTCTGGCCGGAAGCTTGGCAATATTTGAGAAGAGTAGTTCCTGCCCGGTTCAGATCACAGGTTCTAGAATGAACGCGAACGAAAAGGCCTACCGTCGGCTAATCCGTCACAGTTTCTGTCATTGGTCGGACAACGAAATGGATGAATACATTCACCGGGCGCGCTGGCGCGCCCGTCTTGTGGTGGCCTTCCTGGCGGCCCTCGTTCTGGCGTACGTTTGCGTGGTTCGGCCAACCTAGCCTTGCGACCGCTTCCGCGAGCGGTATGACACGCGCCTTGCATCCATTACACTAGACGCTTGACCCGGATCCCCGTCAAAACTCCTTCACGATCCTATGAAGTGCTGGTCGAGCGCGGCCTGCTGAGCTCAGCAGCGACCACCCTGCGCGATACGGTTCCGCCGGAATCACGAATATTCGTCATGACTTCTCCGAGAATTCGCAAGCACTGCGCCGGTGCGCTGCAGAAGAGCTTCCGCCGCGCCGGACGCAAGCTGGAAATACTGGAGATGCCCGACGGCGAGCGCAGCAAGAGGTTGGGTCAACTGGAAAAGCTCGCTTCGAAACTGGTGAAGCGCGGCGCCGACCGGCGCTCGGTCGTCCTGGCGCTGGGCGGCGGGGTGGTGGGTGATGTATCCGGATTTCTGGCGTCCATTTTCATGCGCGGAGTGCCTGTCGTGCAGGTTCCGACCACGCTGCTGGCACAAGTCGATTCGGCGATCGGCGGCAAGACCGGCGTGAATCTTGCTTCCGGCAAGAACCTGCTCGGAACGTTTCATCAACCGCTCGCGGTGCTGGTCGACCCGGATGTGCTGGCGACGCTGCATGAGCGCGAATATCGCTCGGGGCTATTTGAGGCGATGAAGTACGGAGTAATCCGCAATCCCGCGATCTTCGAGTTGATGGAGGCGAACCGCGAAGCGCTACTGCGACGCGATGGCGGGCTGCTGGAGACTCTGATTACGGAATGTATTCGCGTGAAGGCCGAGGTGGTTAGCGCTGACGAGCGGGAGAGCGGCGAGCGCCGTATCCTGAACTTTGGGCATACCACAGGACACGCCCTTGAAGCTGAAACTGACTTCAAGAGATTGCTGCACGGCGAAGCTGTCGGCTGGGGCATGATTGCGGCCACTCTGATCGGCTATGCGCTCGACAAGACCGATTCGCTGACCGCTCAACGCATCATTTCGACCGTTCTGGCTTACGGTCCACTGCCGAAGTTTAAGGCGCGCGGCGAGCGGATCCTGAAGCGCCTGCTGGCCGACAAGAAAACCGTCGGCGGCGTGCCGCATTTTGTCCTGGCAAAGTCGATCGGCAAGGTCGAATTGGTAAGCGACGTTCCTGCACGCGTAATTGTGCGTGCGATTGAGGAAGCGGAAACACTAGGGGTGAGATAGAGATGGTCCAAATCCTCGACGGAGTTGGAGTCGGGACCCCGCGTCCGCCTGGGAATACCACTGCACGAGCCCCGCTTGCGGGGCGGAAGAGCTTGGCCCAGCGCTTCAGCGCTGGGAAGGGGATTGAATGTGAACGCGAGTCCCGTAGGGACGGCAGAGAAAATGCATGTCGTGCCTACGGCACGCATGTTCTTTCTGCGGCCGACCCAGCGCTAAAGCGCTGGGCTAAGCTCTTTTGCGCCTGCGGCGCTCATCTTTCAGCAACTCAGGCTTCACTCGACCAAACTCCTGCTTCGAGGGCTGCTGCTCAACCTCCGGCAGCGGTTTTCCCGCGTTATTGTCCAGCCAGCTCCTTGCTGGCGCTGCAGTGGGTCGGGCGATGACGAACCTCGAAGGACCGGAGGCAAAGTCTGATGATCGTATTGTTGGCGCGGCTCCGCCCGGCGCGCGTGACGAAGCCGCAGCCGCGGTCGCAGTGCGCGAGATGTTTACCTCCATCGCGCCGCGCTATGACCTCCTGAACCACGTGCTCTCGATGAATGTGGACCGCTTGTGGTGGAACCGAACTGCGCGCGAGTTTGCCGACCTACTGCAGCGGCCTGGAGCGCAGGTGCTAGACCTGTGCTGTGGCACGGGCGATATGGCGTTCGCGCTGTATCGCCGATTGAAGGGCGCGTCCACACCGATTATCGGCGCTGACTTTTCCCATGCCATGCTGGTACGCGCGGAGGAGAAGGCCGTGGGAAAGAGCATCCGCTGGATTGAGGCTGATGCCCTGAACTTACCGTTCCACACGGGACGGTTTCACCTGGTAACCTCGGCGTTCGGCTTTCGCAATCTCGCCAACTATGACCGCGGGCTGGCGGAGATTTATCGTATTCTGGCGCCTGATGGCGAGGTTGGCATCCTCGACTTCGGCGAGCCCAAAGGCCTGCTCGGCAAGCTCTATCGCGTGTACTTTCGCCACGTGCTGCCGGCGATTGGCACCGTCATCTCGGGCGTACGCGGCCCGTATTCGTACCTGCCCGCATCGGTGCTGCGCTTTCCTTCTCCGGACGAGATGCTGGAGCGCATGCGCGACGTCGGCTTCCGCGATGTCTCCTGGACGCCGTACACATTTGGCATAGCCGGGTTGTATCGCGGGAAGAAGTAAGCTGATCGGTCGAAGACGCGCTTAGGAATGCGAGGAGCCCTTATGCTCAGCTGCCGGAAAAGCTGTCTCTCAGCGCTTCCTCAATCGTGTACTGAATGATCTGCTGATACTGTTCTCCGAGCAGTTGTTGCAACCGCGTAGTGTCCATGGTGTAAGAGCCGATCATGTAAGGCAGAGCTGCCGGCGGGATGGCGGAGATTCCGCGGTTCCACAAGAAGCTGAGGATGGGACGGCAAGCGGCACGCGGGACACGCTTGATCTGCGCGTTGGCGATCTCGGCGCAGCGCTGCACCGTGATCGAGTCTCCGCGACCCGCAACGTTCAGAATAGTCATCGGCGGATCGGTCTCAGGCCGGTGTAACAGGTAAACGAGCAAGCGGGCAATGTCGTCCACATGCACGAACTGAAGTTGCTTCTCCAGATATTTCTTGCCGAAGGGCACGATCAGAGGCAGACGCTTGCCCTCAGCACGCATGCGGGCGGCGCGTTTGCTTTTGCCCAGCGGCGTTCCGCGCAGCGCGCCTACCATGTAGTTCCGCATGCTGGCGCCGGTGTAGATGTGGGGACGCAGAATGTAAACCCTGCAGCCTCCCAGACTCTCCGCGCGATAACGGACCACCTCATCGCTCTCGCGTTTGTGCACCGCGTACGGCAAAGTGTGAGCAAGAAGCGGGGCTTGTTCGTTGACCGGTCCCGGCGTTTCCGGCCCGTAAGCCGATACGCTGCTGCAAAAGATGAACTGCTCGATCCGGCCTCCGGTGCGATTCACCACGCTGATCGCTTCCATGAGGCGCGCGGTTCCCGCCACGTTGATTTGCCACATGCGCTCCACGTCGAGAATGCCGTTGCGCACGGGATCGAGGACAAAGGCGAGATGGACGATCGAAGCGGCTCCGGTCTCGCGCAGCAAATCAATCAGTTGCCAGCAGGAGGCTTCGCGACCCAAGTCCATGGGCTCGAAGCGCGTCAGTGGAAGTGGAGGATCGGGCGGGCGCAAATCCACGCCCACCACGCGAAAATCAGACAACAACGGAAGCAGCCTGGTTCCGAGATTCCCCGCAATACCCGTAACCAGAACCGTGCGTTCCGCTGGCATGACTACTGAGGAGGAGCCGGCGCGTTCTGCGGCGGAGGCGGAGCGCCCGCGCCTGGGGCCGGCGGCCGTGGGCCGCGAGGAGGAATGACCCGCGGAGTTGCCGACACCTGCGGCTTCTCTGGGCCGAAATAGGTGTCATTGAACACGGGCGTGACCGAGCTCTGGATCTCCTGCAACTTGTCGGAGACCATCTGCCGCTGCAGAGTGCTTGAGATCGTGGACTTGGCTTCGCTGAGCGGAATGGTGCGGACCGAAACCACCTTGTAAACGTAAAACGATGCGGGATCGTTGAACACTTGCGAAGTCTCGCCGGCCTTCAGATCGAAGACCGACTCATGCGCCTCAGGCAAGGTCCCGGGACGACGCGGGCCGATATTGACATTGGCGGGAGGGGTCGTGACACCGGCGTGCTCGGCCGCTTCCTTTTCCAGCTTCTCCGCGTCTTCACCAGCGACCCAGCGCTTCTGAATCTGCTCCGCATAGGCCGCTTCCTCGGCGTCGGAGGGCTTGGGTTTATCGACCGAGCCCTGATGGCGCGGAATGAGAATGCGCTGCAAGGTCACTTCCAGGTATTTCTTGCTGTTTGCCTTGTAATAGTCCTCGATCTGCTGATCGGTGGGATGCGAATACTCTTCCGTGACGTGCTGGTTCAGGGCTTCAGTCAGAATCTGGTTCTTGGCGAACTGCATGATCTGCAGCACGCGGGGATCGTTTTCCAGACCCATGGCCTTCGCCGCATCCGAGAAGGTCAGCAACTTGGCGTACTGGGTGGCAAAATTGCGCAGAATGTCGGGCGGCATTTGAGGCCGGTCCGGCGGGGTAAGCGCCTTGACCAGCTTCTCGAACTGCTCCCGCGTCAAGCTACTCACGCATCCTGGCGGAGGCGCAGCCTCGCCGCTCTTGGGCTGGCAGGCTCCCTTGAGCGTCAGGACGGTCGCACTCATCGGGACCACGTCGGTGCCGGGCAATGTCTTCGGTGCTGGTGGAGCAGCGGGCTCGGCCGGCGGCATCGGGGCGTCATGCTGTGCGCCGGCGCCTGAAGCAGAAGGCGCGGGCGTCTGCGGCTTGGCATCTTGGTTTTGGGCATACGGGGCGCAAGTTAAGACACACGAAATCGCCAGCGCCATCAAGGTAAAACGTGACATGAAAGTGGTATTCCTCCGGAGTAGTTCCGCCCGAGGCGGAGCAGGGAAATGCAAGTGAAATCGTAACACATCGCGAGCCAAAGCTTAACGTTCGCGCCACCGTACGATGGGTTTTGCGACGAGCACCACCACATCACGCGCCGACCTGAGCTCCCGGCTTTGCGGATGGCGACAGAACGTGAATAATCGAGTCTATGGCGGACCCGGTCAGCACTTCCGGCATGCGGATGGAAAAGAAAGCGGTCGCTCTCAACTCCATCTTTGCGGCGGTGGGAATCACGCTGCTGAAGCTGATCGTAGGTCTCACCACCGGCAGTCTGGGCATCCTCTCTGAGGCCGCGCATTCCGGGTTGGACCTGGTCGCGGCGGCGATCACATATTTCTCGGTCCGCATTTCCGACAAGCCTGCTGATGCCGATCACCAGTATGGCCACGGGAAGTTCGAGAGCTTCTCTGCCTTCCTTGAAACCGGCCTGCTGCTGCTGACCTGCATCTGGATCGTCTACGAAGCCTGCAAGCGGCTGTTCGTTCATGCGGTCGAGATCGAGCCGACGGTGTGGGCTTTCGCCGTTATGGGCGTGTCCATCGTCGTGGACTACTGGCGCTCGCACCAGTTGCGCCACATCGCCGAAAAATACGACAGCCAGGCGCTTTACGCCGACAGCCTGCACTTCAGCACCGATATCTGGTCCAGCACAGTCGTCATTCTCGGGCTGGCGCTGGTCTGGGCTGGACGCCAGTATTCGCTTCCGCTGCTGCAAAAGGCCGATCCCATTGCTGCATTGGCGGTGGCCTGCGTCGTGGTGTACGTCAGTTGGCGGCTGGCGCGGCAGACCATTGACGCCCTGCTCGACGCCGCTCCTGCGGGGATACGCAATCGCATCATCCAGGAGGTGTATCGCGTCGATGGCGTACTGGAAGTGGACCGCGTGCGCATCCGCAAAGTCGGCAGCCGCTATTTCGCCGATGTTTCCGTCGCCATGCCGCGCAATGTCACCTTTCAGAAATCGGAGCAGGTCTCCAAAGACGTGGCGGAACGGATTCGCGCCGTGCTGCCCGATGCCGACGTCATGGTCAACACTGCGGCGCGCGCCAGCCGCCAGGAGAGCCTCTTCGACCGCATCCGCGCCGTCGCTACGCGCAACAATCTCAACGTGCACGACATCAGCGTGCAGGACATCGAAGGACGGCTGCACGTCGAGCAACACGTTGAGCTGGATGAGCGCCTCAGCCTGAAAGAGGCTCACGATCGCGTGACCCGCCTCGAAGGGGAGATGAAGCAGGACATCGGAGAGATCTCCAGCATCTTGACCCACATCGAGAGCGAACCGGCAACCATCGAAACCGGCGATGGCCTGCTGCGCGCTCCCGGCTTCGAAAAGCGGCTGCAGGCCGTGACTGCAGCCTTTCCCGAGATCGTGGATATGCACGACCTGCTGTTCAAACGCGTCGGCGGTCGTCTCTATCTTTCCCTGCATTGCACCATGCTTGATGACCTGCCGCTGGCGCGCGTGCACGACATTCAGACCGCGCTGGAAGGCCGCTTCCGCCAGGAAGTTCCCGAGCTGTTTCGCGTCCTCATTCATCCCGAACCGCAGACCGACAACCGACGATAGATAGTGTTGCAATTTTCAACAGTTGCATCTTGTCGGGGTGGAGATCCTGGCAATTGCGCACATATATGACATATATGACAAGTATGATAACTACTACAGCAGGATCCCCTCCCCCTGTTCGCTCAAAATATTGAAAACAAGAAGCGAGAAAAATCGATTCCGCGCAAAATCTTGCTCCCAAAGGGGTTATCAGCGCGATGTTGAAGGGCAATGACTTATAGCATCTTCTCCACCTTCCTGTATCTACGGCTTCCGCAACCCCCACCCGGGTTGTTCTTTAGAATCATTGGATTAGAGAGATTTGGACGGCAAACTCTTGAGCCGTAAATACTTATCGATTTGCCATTTACTCACAGGAACTTACGGTAGGAGCGCCGCGTGAGCGCCAACGGTACTTCCTGACGTGTCCACACAGGATCGCCCTGGAAGGAGCGCCGACGGGAAGCCCGTTAGAACGGAGTCGCCCCTTGTCGGTCCTTTCAAGC
>Ga0335082_10001957_pt1 | contig 22117 bp, 20 predicted proteins | sample Lox_Sample_41_FD_206718 | JGI IMG/M metagenome (GOLD analysis project Ga0335082, IMG submission 206718) | Soil microbial communities from Loxahatchee National Wildlife Refuge, Florida, United States - Lox_Sample_4.1 | ecosystem: Environmental > Terrestrial > Soil > Wetlands | place: USA...
CGTTGTGCTCCGAGGAAGTAGGTTCCAGTACAGGCTGCGATCAGTACCAGAACAGCCAGGCCGGGGCGATTCCAATTGCGCACAGGAGCCACGACGGCCTTGACTCCCGCCTTGCTGCCTGTCGTGATATCGCTCAGAGCCTCAAGATTGAAGGCTACGTCGCTGGCGGATTGAAAACGCTGCGCCAGGTTTTTCTCCAGGCAGTGGTTAACGATCCGTTCCAGGCCAGGCGGCACGTTGCGTCCGGTTTCCGATAGTTGGGGCGGGTCCTCTTTCAGGATGGCGCTCATGGTGTCGGCTGCACTATCGCCGTGAAAGGCGCGCTTGCCCGAGAGCATTTCGTAGAGAATCGCGCCGAAGGCGAAGAGGTCGGAGCGGGCGTCGGCATCCTTGCCCCGTACCTGCTCGGGCGACATGTAGCCGACCGTGCCCATGACCAGGCCAGGCTCCGTCGCCACCTGCATAGTCGGTGCCTCGCCGGACTCGCGCGTCTCCGGCCGCGTGAATTTGGCCAGGCCGAAATCGAGAATCTTCACGTGGCCATCGTTGGTCAGGAAGAGATTCTCGGGTTTCAGATCACGATGAGTGATCCCCTTGTCATGCGCGGCGGCCAGTCCCCGCGCGACCTGCAGGCCATAGTCAATCGCCTTTCGCGGGTTGAGCGGCCCGGCACGCAGCCGCTCGCGGAGGGTTTCGCCTTCCAGCAACTCGGAAACCACATATAGGGAACCGCGCTCCTCGCCGATGTCGAAGATGGCAAGAATGTTGGGGTGGTTGAGTGCTGCCGCGGCGCGCGCCTCCTGCGAGAAGCGGCGCAGGCGGTCCGCATCGGCCGAAAAAGACGGTGGCAGGACTTTGATGGCGACGTCGCGGCCCAGGCGGGAATCCCGCGCGCGGTACACCTCACCCATGCCGCCGGCGCCCAGCGGTGAGTGGATCTCGTACGGTCCTAGCTTGGTGCCGGAAGAAAGCGCCATTCGTGGGCCGAATTATAGTCTCGGAGCTGTTTTGGTGCCACGGGGTTTGAAGAACAAGAATCGGGGAGTTTCGGGATTGAAGCCACGCTGTGACCAGGGGATTCATCTTGGCGTGGCCTGTGATGGAACCAATTCTTCCGGTTCAGTGGTTCCATTGCCTTGGCACCTGTTGCACAGATGGACGTAGGCCCATGTCCAGACTAAAAACCGTACCGCAACCTCCGAGGAAGCAACTCTTGTTTGCACCTTGGGAAGTAGTGCCGTAGAACACGCCGTTCGTGGCCTGAATCAATGCGCCGAAAGGCGCACTCCCGTCCTTCCCATTAAAACGATGCACTTTGGTGAATCTGTCATGCCTCGTAATCTGGAAGACGGTGCCGCACCCATGCGGGGCCGAGCAGCCGTAAGAACCACCATAGTAGGCGGTGCCGTACACGTTGCCGTCGGTTCCGACGATCAGAGGATCATAAGGCAATGCACCATCTCCACCTCGAAAGTGGTGCAGGAGCGTTATGGCGCCGCTTCGAGTGCTTTTGAAAACTGTGCCCAGATTGTATTTCCCTCCTCCCGAACTCGTGCTGTACAACCCGTTATCAGGTCCTTCCACGAAGGCGGCGCCGGGAAAAGCTCCGTCGCTCAGATCGAAGGTATGCAATGTCGTCAATCTCCCCCGGGTAGACATCTTGAAGACTGTGCCACATCCGTAGGTGCCGTCACAGTCATAGGAGCCACCGAAAAATGTGGTGCCGTAGAAACTGCCGTCCCTCGCCAACAGAAGTGCGACGGTTGGCATAGCCCCATCGGATCCACTAAAGCCGTAGAGCTTCCGGAATGTCCCGTTGGGACTGATCTCAAAAACCGTGCCGCAACCTGCCAAGGAGTCACACACATCGTTTCCGCCGGCGGAGGCGGTCCCATAGAAATTGTCGCCACTTGCCTGAACTAACCCAGAAACTGGGGAAGTGCCATCGGCGAATTCGAAGGTATGCAGTATTGTAAGTTCGCCTTCCGGAGTGATCTTGAAGACCGTACCGCAGCCGCCTGGAGGATTACAGTTGAGATCACCGCCTTGATAGGTCGTGCCATAAAAGTTCCCATCCATCCCCAACACGAGCCGGCCCCACGGAGACGCCCCGTCTTCTCCGGTGAAGGTATGTAGCACAGTCAACTGTCCGCTAAGAGACATCCTGAATACCGTGCCGCAGCCGGATCCTCCTCCACACGTCAAATCGCCACCGCTCGTCGTGGTTCCGTACAGATAACCGTCTCCGCCTTGCACCAAAGAGGCTTGTGGTTGCGCGCCATGGGCACCGTCGAATTGGAGGATAGTGGTGAATACCTGGGCGCTTGAACTCCCGAGTGTGAAGGCACAAAGCGCAAAGCTGGCCCCAATTGCGTTGACGAATCTGGTTGGCCAGCTGCGCATCCGAACCTCCGTAGGCCGACACTTCCCAAAGGGGGTAACCACGCAACAACCGAGACGGGGTCGCTCAGCCGTGACCGGAGGAGAATGGGGACTGCCGAGCACGCTGATTATGTTCTGGGCGGAGCATTGGGTCAAGTAAGAAGAGTCGGATACATCCCGGAAGAGTTGGCCGCTGGGCGTGCCCTCTATAATGTCCCTCTTAGCCCCTGGAGGCCCGAATGATCTCTCGCCGCGGTTTCGTGCAAGCTGGAGCTGTAGCTACGCTGGGCGCAGGGTCGCTGATCTACGCCGAAACAGACACGCCATGCGCGCCGCTGCCGCCGTCGATTGCCGCTTTGAAGTCCATGAAAGACCAGGCCACGCCGATCACGAAAGAGGAACGCGCCGCCCGCCAGGAAAAAGCACGGCAACTGATGCGTGACCAGGGAATGCAGGCGCTGCTGCTGATGGAAGGCACATCGCTCGACTACTTCACCGGCATCCGCTGGTGGGGAGGCGAGCGGCCGTTCGTCATCGTGCTCCCGGTGAAGGGGAATCCCGTTTGTGTCTGTCCTGCGTTCGAAGAAGGGCGGGCGCGCGAGCAGATGGCGAAGTCTCCCATCGCAGAACGCGCCGACGTGCGCACCTGGCAGGAGAATGACAATCCTTACCAGCTTCTGGCGCAAGCATTGAGAAACCATGGCCTCTCCGGTGCCACGGTCGGAATGGAAGAAACTGTGCGTTATGTCTTCAGCAGCGGGATTGCGAAGGCCTCGCCTCAATTGCAGGTCCTGAGCGGCACGCCGGTAACGGCTGGCTGCCGCATGATCAAGAGCGACCACGAGGTCGCGCTGATGCGTCTGGCGTCGAAGGTCACGCTGACCGCGTACGAGGCGGTGTTTCATGCGCTGAAAGAAGGCATGACCCGCGAGCAGGTATCGGATTGGGTGGACGCCGCGTACGACAAGCTGGGATTTCCCGGCGACGTCGATATTTCGACCGGACAATACACGGCGTTCCCGCACGGCTCGCGAACGCCGCAGATCATTCGCGAGGGAACAATCATTCTTTTGGACGATGGGTGCAGAGTCGAGGGCTACACTTCCGACATCACGCGCACGTTCGTTCTGGGCAAAGCCACCGACAAGATGAAGAAAGTTTTCGATATCGTGCACGGTGCGCAGAGCGAGGCGCTGAAGACGGCGCGGCCCGGAGTCGAATGCCAGGCCGTGGACGCGGCGGCGCGGAAGGTAGTCGTTGATTCCGGCTACGGTCCCGATTACAAGTTCTTCACTCACCGCGTGGGCCACGGAATGGGCATGGACGGACACGAGTGGCCCTACCTGGTGCGCGGGAATGCCGTGAAGCTCGCGCCCAACATGACCCTCAGCGACGAGCCGGGTATTTACATTCCGGGCGAGTTCGGCATCCGCCTCGAAGACGACATGCACATCACTGAAAACGGAGCAGAACTGTTCACGCCGCAGAGCCCGTCCCTGGAAGAGCCGTTCGGAAGCGCCTAGATCACTCTGCCGTTGTCGCCTTGAGCGGAAACTTTTCTGCATTTAGCAGGTCTGACGGGGACGTTCTTACGCGTTGGGTATGAACGAATCTGCGAAATTGAAATCCACCAGCCGCGCAGCGGCGGAATTCATAGCCCAGCGCGTTAGCGCTGGGCAAGGCCGGGCCGATCGAGTCCGCAGGGACGGCACCTGCGCCGCGAGGACCTTCGCAGGGTTGCAATCAAACTCTGACTTCATCGAAGGCATCCCTGTGTCGTCCCTACGGGACTTGCTCAACGTCAAACTCCTACCCAGCGCTTATGCGCTGGGCTAATAAATTCCGTCTCCTGCGGAGACTCTTCTTCCACCCTACTCTCTACACTCCCCGAGGAGCTGATTTCTGGGTGGCAATGACATAAGGAGAGGACATCGTCGCCTAACAAATCTCGGCATCACGTACCCGTCCTACAAGATCCAAAGGGCCCGCCCCGCTGGCGCGGGAGCGGGCCCTTCTTTCAGGAGGACACGCGACGTTGGTTTACGTTACGCGTGCACGACCTGCAGCTCGTGTAGCTGCTGCTTAATGGCGAGCGACAGCCGGCGGATGCCTTCGCGAATCTGCTCCGGCTGCACGTAGGAGAAGTTCAGCCGCATATGGCGGCTGCCTTCGTTGGCGAATCCGTTGTTCGGCGCATAGAACGAATCGCCTGGCACGAACGCTACGTTCTCTTTCAAGGCGGTCTGGAACAGCTTCTTGCAATCCATCCCTTCAGGCAGCGTCACCCACAGGAACAGGCCGCCCTGCGGGTGCGTCCACGTCACCTCGGATGGGAAGTACCTCTTCAGTGCTTCCATCATGGCGTCCCGCCGCTCGCGGTAGACCTTGCGAATCAGCTTGACGTGCTCATCGAGGAAGTTGTCCTTGGCCACTTCGTAGGCCACCACCTGGGCGAACGTCGAAGTGTGCAGGTCGGCGCCCTGCTTGAGCTGCACAAACTTGGCGATGACGTCGGGCGGCGCGACAATCCAGCCCAGGCGAAGGCCCGGCGCCAGGGTCTTCGAGAAGGTGCTCAGGTAAATGACATTGCCGATGGAGTAGCCGTTGTCCCGGCGCAGGTTCTCGCGGTCAATGACTACCAGCGGCGGCAGGTGCTCGCCCTCATAACGCAGCTGGCCGTAAGGGTCGTCTTCCACGATCGGAATGCCGTACTTGTCGGCCAGCAGTACCAGCTGGTGACGGCGGCCTTCCGAGAGTGTGGTGCCGCCCGGGTTCTGGAAGTTGGGTAGCACATACATGAACTTCGGCCCCATGCGCAGCGGCTCTTCCAGCTTCTCGGTGCACAGACCCTCGTTGTCGCTCTGCACGCTGATGTACTCGGCCCCGTAAACGCTAAACGCCTGCAAGGCGCCCAGGTAGGTGGGAGCTTCGACCAGCACGCGGTCGCCGCGATTGATGAACAGTTTCCCGATCAGGTCGAGCGCCTGCTGCGATCCGGAGGTGATGAGGACGTTCTCCGTCTTAGCCTTGATTCCGTAGCGAGCGATATGGCGAGCGATCATCTCGCGCAGCGGCTCGTAGCCTTCGGTGGCGCCGTATTGCAAGGCCTGGTGACCGTTGACCTCAAGCACCCGGCGGCAGGCTTCCTGGAAGCGGTCAAGCGGAAACACGTCGGGAGCCGGGAGGCCGCCGGCAAAGGAAATGATTTCTGGCTTTTGGGTGAGCTTCAGCAGCTCACGGATGGCTGAACTTTTGATGTCCTTGGTACGCTGGGCATAACGAGACTTCCAGGCGGTCGACATCGCTAGGTATCCTCCACCCTTTGAATGTAGGAGTTGCAGAGGAAATCGGCAGTGATGAGGCAGCGGGCGGCGGGTGACCGAAATCACCGACTCGATGTGACCTTCGGTCGAAGGGTCAACCATTTATCTCCTTAAAATTCCTAGAGATACCGCTTCCGTCATATACTGGGCTGCCACAGCCAGCAAGCTCGGAGAAGGCCCGGAAATTGAAACGACGACTTGCACGTCTCTTGATGCTATTGGTAGCTCTCCCTGCGGCGCACGCGGTAGAACCGCCGTCGCCGCCCGCCTACGGGATCCGCTTGGAGAACTCCTGGATTCCCATGAAAGACGGAGTCCGGCTCTCGGCGACCCTGTACATGCCAGCGGGCACCAAGCCCGGGGAGAAGTTTCCAGTGATCCTGGAGTATCAGCCTTACCGCAAAGACGATGCCATGGCCATGCGCGACTACGGGCTTTATACCTACTTCGCGCGGCGGGGATTCGTCTGTGCCCGGGTGGACATTCGCGGCTTTGGCACCAGCGAAGGCGTTCCCACGGACCGCGAGTACTCCGCGCAGGAGCAAGGCGACGGCCTGCAAATCATCACCTGGCTGGCGAAACAACCGTGGTCCAACGGGAACGTCGGAATGATGGGTATCTCCTGGAGCGGATTCAATTCCCTGCAGATGGCCATGCTCCACGCCCCGGAGCTCAAGGCGATCCTCGCGGCCGATGCGACGGCGGAACTCTTCCACGACGACATTCACTTCATCGACGGCATGGTGCACATCGACGAGTTTGAGCTGGATATGGATATGGAACCGGGCATCACCGGCGCCCCAGGCTACACGTTGGACGAAAAGATTCTGGGGCCGCGTTTCGACGCGCCGCCGTGGTCGCTGCTATATCTGAAACACCAGCGTGACGGTGCGTTCTGGCGCAGCCCGGTGCGTCCGTACAGCGAAATCAAGACTCCATCTTTTCTGATTGGCGGGTTGCAGGACGGCTACCGCGACAACATTCCCGACATGCTGATGCAGACCAAGGCACCCATTAAAGCGCTGGTTGGCCCGTGGAACCATACCTATCCGCACGATGGCGATTTCGGTCCGCTCCACGAGTGGCGCGAGGACGCAGTGCGTTGGTGGGATTACTGGCTCAAGGGACGCGACACTGGTGTGCTCCAGGACCCGCGCCTGCTGATCTACATGCAGCACTGGCATCCGCCGGACCCTGGGTTGCAGGAAGTTCCCGGAGAGTGGCGGCGAGAAGACTCCTGGCCGCCTCCGGCTGCAAAGAACACGACATGGTTCCTGCAGGAAGACCATTCACTAGGCAGTTCAGCCAGTGGCCAGGCATCGCATTCGCTTAAGTATGTACCTTCGACTGGTGTAGAAGGCGGATTCTGGTGGGGAGAGTTGCTGAATGACGTCCGTCCAATGGACGCGTACAGCCTGGCCTACGACACGGCGCCCCTGCAAGAAGATCTGGCGATCCTGGGCCGGCCACGCGCACTGTTGGAGGCTTCGGCGAGCGCGCCGCAGGCGAATTGGTTTGCCCGGCTTTCCGATGTTGCGCCGGATGGCACGGTCACTCAGATTACGGGAGCAGGAATTAATGGAGCGCAACGCGAATCGATGAGCGAGCCGCGGGATCTGGAGCCGGGGAGGGTCTATCCGCTCGACATCGAGATGCATCTGACTTCATGGGTGTTTCCCAAGGGTCATCGCATCCGCGTAGCGGTGTCGAACGCGCTATGGCCGATGATCTGGCCCACACCGTATGCCATGACGACAACGCTCGAGCTCGGCGGCGAACGCGGATCGCGGCTGGTCTTGCCGATTGTGCCCGTGCACGCGGCAGCAGTGCCAGCCTTCCCCCCGCCGCAGCCGTCGGAAGAACGGAAGGACTTCGGCGGGGAGGGAGAGATGCTGCCCGGCGAGTGGGCCATTCACCGCGATCTGCATACGCACAAGGCGACTGCTCTCTGGCATGGTAAGAGCGTAGAGGAATATCCCTGGGGGAAAGAAACCGACTACGAGAACCTGACTTACGAAGTGAACGACGAGAATCCCGCGGTGAGTTCCGCGCTCGGCGAGTGCAAGAGTGTCTTCGAATTGAAAGACCGGGTGCTCACCTGGCAAGGACATCTGTCCATCACCAGCGATGCCAGGGACTTCTACTACAAGTACACCAGGGAACTGCTGAAAGACGGGCAAATGGTCAAGCAGAAGACCTGGGAGGAGACAATCCCCAGGGACCACCAGTAAGCGAATCTCCGCCTTTCTCCCGCCTATCCAGTGGCGACGCGCCGGGTTAAGCTAGAGTGTGCCCGGAACGGAAGGCTGAAACTCTGGATCATGGCAACCGCTACCATCCCGAAAAGCAAGCAGGGAGTGCAAATTGGCCGCTTCGGCGTGTACGGCGGGCGTTATGTGCCCGAGACGCTCGTGGGTGCGCTGGAAGAATTGGAACGCGAGTACGAAAAGGCCAAACGCGACCGAAGGTTTCAAAAGCGCCTCCATGAGTTGCTGCGGAGCTTCGCGGGGCGTCCGACTCCGCTGTTCTCGGCGCAGCGTCTGACGAAGAAGCTCGGCGGCGCGAAGATCTACCTGAAGCGCGAAGACCTGCTTCATACCGGCGCTCACAAGATCAACAACTGTCTGGGCCAGACCTTGCTGGCGGAGCGCATGGGCAAGCACCGCATCATCGCAGAAACTGGCGCAGGACAGCATGGCGTGGCCACGGCAACGGTTTGTGCGCTGTTCGGCTTCGACTGCGTTGTCTACATGGGCACCGAGGACATGCGCCGCCAGGAACTGAACGTCTTTCGCATGCGACTGCTCGGCGCTGAAGTGCGGGGCGTGCACTCCGGCTCGCGCACGTTAAAAGACGCGATTAACGAGGCCATGCGCGACTGGGTCACCAACGTCCGCACGACCCACTATCTGCTGGGCAGCGTGCTGGGCGCACACCCTTATCCCACGATGGTGCGGGATTTCCACCGCGTCATTGGCCGCGAGGCGCGGGCACAGATTCTCAAGGCCGAGGGCAAACTGCCGACGGCAGTTGTCGCCTGCGTGGGCGGCGGGTCGAATGCGATCGGGATTTTTCACGACTTCATCAAGGACAAGAAGGTAAAGCTGATCGGCGTCGAAGCGGGAGGACGTGGTGACGCACTCGGCGAACACGCCGCCCGCTTTCACGGCGGGTCTCCGGGCGTGCTGCAGGGAACGTATTCCTATGTTCTGCAGGACGAGGCGGGGCAGATCGCAGCCACACATTCGGTTTCGGCCGGGCTCGACTATCCGTCGATTGGGCCGGAGCATGCAGCGCTGAAGGACGCCGGCCGCGCCGAATACGTATCGGCATCGGACGCCGAAGCTCTGGAGGCGTGCACAGTTCTAGCGAGGACGGAAGGCATTATCCCTGCGCTGGAATCTGCTCATGCCGTGGCCGAAGTCATCAGGCGTGCGCCCAAGATGAAGAAGTCGGACATAATCGTCCTCAATGTTTCCGGGCGCGGAGACAAGGACATAGGAATCCTTCGGGAGAATCTAAAGCTCGATTAGGCAGCGCCAGCTCATATGCCCCTCTCCTTCTCCAACCGGCCCACTCTCGTTGCTTACGTCACCTGCGGCGATCCCGATCTTGCCACGACGCGAGATATTATTCTCGCCGCCATCGAGGCGGGTGCCTCTGTTATCGAATTCGGCGTGCCCTTTAGTGATCCGCTGGCCGACGGACCGGTCATCCAACGTGCCAGTGAGCGCTCCCTGCGGCACGGTACGACGCTCGAACAGGTGCTCAGCCTTGCCAAGGATATTCGGCGGCAATCCGCCGCGGGGCTCATTATTTTCTCCTACTTGAATCCAATCTTGCGTATGGGACTGGCGAACTTTGCTTCCGCGGCGAAAGATGCCGGCCTCGATGGCGCTCTCATCACTGACCTGCCGGTGGAAGAGGCGGATGATTATCTGAACGAAATGCGCAAGCGGGAGTTGGCCACGGTATTTCTGGCAGCTCCCACCAGCACCGACGCGCGGCTGAAGCGGATTGCGGAAGTATCGAGCGGCTTCGTCTACGCGGTTTCGCGCACCGGCGTTACCGGCGCTCGCCAGCAACTGGCGGAAGACGCGCAGAAGTTGGTGAAACGGATCCGCAAGTACACGAAACTCCCGGTTGCAGTGGGCTTTGGAATCTCAACAGCGGAACAGTTCGCCGCCGTTGGCCAGTTTGCCGATGCCGTAGTCGTGGGCAGCGCGATCGTGGAAACGATCGAGCGTAATCACGGCAAAGAAGCCGCATCTGTGGCAGAATTTGTAAGAAACATAGTCGCCAGGGGCTAGGAACAACCGGTCTCCCTAGCTACTAGTTGCTGGCTACTCGCTACTGTTCCTATGGACATTTCCGATTGGCGCAAAAAGATTGATGAGCTCGACCGCAAAATGGTCGACATGTTGAGTCAGCGTGCCAAGGCTGCCCACGAAATCGGCAAGCTGAAACGGGCGGCCGGCATGCCCATTTATGAGCCGGACCGGGAGCAATCCGTATTCGCGAATGTGCGCAGCGTAAATTCCGGTCCGCTGCCGGACAGCGACCTGTTGCGTATTTATGAGCGCATTATGGACATCATGCGCCAGATTCAGCAGGAAGAAATGGCAACGGGCGCGGCTCCGAGCGGCGATACGGAAATTGATTCTGAGGTAAATGACTGAACTTCAGCTTCTAGCTACTGGCTCCTAGCTAGGAGCTAGAAGCTAGCAGCTTCCTTATGATCGTCGCCATGCAAGAATCGGCAACCGAGCAGCAAATCCAACAGGTGATCGAACACCTGGTGCAGATGGGCTTCTCGGTGCACCGCACCACCGGCGTGAAGCAGACAGTTCTCGCCGGGGTTGGCGCACGCACGGATTTCGATATTCGTAATCTTGAGGTCCTGAGCGGGGTCGAGCAGGTGCACCGCATCAGCGCTCCTTACAAGTTGGCCGGAAAAAGTTTCCGCCCCCAGGGGACGGTCATCGAATTACCGCAGGGCATCAGAATCGGCGGAGAAGAAATCGTAGTCATGGCTGGCCCGTGTTCGGTCGAGTCCCGCGAACAGTTGTTCACGGTTGCCGAGCAAGTTGCCAAAGCCGGGGCGCGCGCCCTCCGCGGCGGCGCCTTCAAGCCGCGCAGCTCACCTTACTCCTTTCAGGGGCTTGGCCTCGAGGGGCTCAGACTGCTGCGCGAAGCCGGCGACCGCTTTGGCCTGCTGGTGATCAGCGAAGTCATGGAGATCTCCCAGATTGAACCCATGCTGCCCCTGGTGGACATCCTGCAGGTGGGCGCGCGCAACATGCAGAACTTCAATCTGCTGCGGGAATTGGGCAAGGTGAAGAAGCCGGTCCTGCTGAAGCGCGGCATCGCGGCCACGCTGGAGGAGTTGCTGCTCTCTGCCGAGTACATTATGGCGGGGGGTAACTACGAAGTGGTTCTATGCGAGCGAGGCATCCGCACTTTCGAAACTTATACCCGCAATACCCTGGACATCTCGGCCATTCCCATCATTCACAAACTGTCGCATCTTCCGATCGCTTCCGACCCGTCGCACGGCACCGGTCGGCGGGACAAAGTTGCCCCGATGGCGCGCGCCTCGGTCGCGGCTGGTGCCGACGCTCTGCTGATTGAAGTTCATCACGATCCGGAGCATGCGCTCTCCGACGGCGCGCAGTCGCTCTTTCCCGAACAGTTCGCTGAACTGATGAACCAGTTGCGCATGATTGCTCCCGCGGTAGGCCGCAGGATGGCTTGATGCCAATCCGCCAGATCACCATCTTCGGCACCGGGTTAATCGGCGGTTCATTTGCCTTGGCATTGCGCAAGCAGGGGTTTCGCGGCCGCATTGTCGGCTGCGACCGCGCGGCCGTGCTGGCGCGGGCCCAGGTGCGGGGCATTATTGACGATGGCCGGGTTCACCCATTCGAAGCCACGCGGGGCAGCCAGGTCATACTTCTGGCTACCCCAGTTCTGGCGATCGTGGACCTGGTAGACCGGCTGGGCCCGGTGATTTCGCCGAAAACTCTGCTCACCGATGTCGGCAGCACCAAGCAGGCAATCGTGGAGCGGGCCCAGGCAGTCTTCGGCAAGAATACCGCCTCGCGCTTTCTCGCCGGACATCCCATGGCCGGAAAAGAAAACTCAGGAGTTGAATACGCGGACCCGGACCTGTTCCAGCAGGCCGCATGGTTTGTGACTCCCGTGCCCGGCCAGAAGATCTACGACGGGCTCAGCGGAGAATTTCTGGACTGGGTGGAGAAGATCGGGGCCCGCATCGCCAGCGTCACGCCCGACGAGCACGATAAGCTTTGCGCCTGGATCAGCCACCTGCCGCAGATGATCTCCACCGCGCTGGCCGCCGCTCTGGTGGAAGAGTACGGTGAGGAAGCGCCTCTGCTGGAAGCGGGTGGCCGTGCTCTGCGGGAGATGACCCGCATCTCCAGCAGCCCATACTCCATGTGGCGCGACATAGCCATGACCAACAAGCCTCTTCTGCGCGAGGCCCTGGCAAAGCTGGAGCAACGCCTGGCACATATTCGTGAGAACCTCGACACCCGGGAACTGGCCATGGAATTTGAACGCGCGCACCAGTTGCGCAAGGCGCCGGTGGCCAGGCGGCGATGATGAGAGAGACGGCCGCGATGCCCCCAGACTGCATCTCCAGGTATTCATTTAGAATTCATAGCTATGAATAAAGTCGTGGCGAATGCGGACGAAGCTGTCCGTGATGTGTTCGACGGCGCCGTCATTATGGTGGGAGGCTTTGGATTGTGCGGCATCCCGGAGAACCTGATCCGCGCGCTGGTGCACAAAGGGGTGAAGAACCTTACGACCATCAGTAACAACGTGGGAGTGGACGGCTTCGGCATGGGTTTACTGCTCTCTGCCGGACAGATCCGCAAGCACATCGGAACCTACGTGGGCGAGAACAAGCTGCTGGAGCAGATGGTGCTGCAAGGCAAGGTTGAGCTCGACCTGGTGCCGCAGGGGACCTTCTCGGAGCGGATTCGCGCCGGCGGCGCCGGCATTGCGGCCTTTTTCACTCCCACAGGTGTGGGCACGGTCGTGGGTGAGAAGAAGGAGACGCGCGAGTTCGACGGGCGTATGTACGTCATGGAGCGAGCGCTGAAAGCCGACTTTGCCTTCGTAAAAGCCTGGAAGGGTGACAAATGGGGCAACCTGGTGTATCGCAAGACCGCCCGGAACTTCAATCCGATGATGGCCACCGCCGCCAGGGTCACGATCGCCGAGGTTGAGCATTTGGTGGAGGTCGGCGAACTGGACGCGGATATGGTGCACACGCCAAGCGTTTATGTGAACCGAATCTTTCAGGGTGAACTGTACGAAAAGCGGATTGAGAAGAGAACGGTGAGGAAGGCAGTCGCTAGCAGCTAGTGGCTAGTAGCTGGAAAGCAATCGCGATCCACACGATATGAACAAACCTGGCAAAGACATCGACAAGCGCGAACGCATCGTAAAGCGTATCGCCCGCGAGCTGCGCGACGGTTTCTATGTGAATCTCGGCATCGGCATGCCCACACTGGTGGCCAACTACGTGCCAGCGAGAATGGACGTCATTCTGCAAAGCGAAAACGGCATGTTGGGGATCGGTCCGTACCCAGTCGAGGGACAAGAAGATGCCGACCTCATCAACGCCGGCAAGGAAACCGTCAGCGAAATGCAGGGCACCGCCTATTTTTCCAGCGCGGATTCCTTTGCCATGATCCGCGGCGGGCATATTGATCTCAGCGTGCTGGGCGCCATGGAGGTCGACGAGGAAGGCAATTTAGCCAACTGGATGATCCCGGGAAAGATGGTCAAGGGTATGGGAGGAGCGATGGACCTGGTCGCGGGCGCGCGCCGCGTCATTATCGCTATGGAGCACACGACCCGCGAGGGAGAACCGAAGATTCTCAAGAAATGTTCTCTTCCCCTGACCGGAGTACGTGTCGTAAACACGATTGTGACCGACATGGCGCTGCTTCAGGTAACGCCAAAGGGATTGGTTCTGGAAGAAGTTGCCCCAGGACTGACGGCGGAAGAGGTGCAACGGGCTACCGAACCGACACTGACGGTCAGTCCAAACCTGAAAGTGATGGAAGGCTGAACGGGAACGATTACTCGGTTGCGCCGCTCCTCGCCCTCGCTGGCTCGAATTCATCGCCTTTTTGCCAGCCCACTGTCTTTGATCGGCTCGCCGCCATCCAGCCCAAGGCAAATCCAAAACGGGCCATGCAAGCGTCGCCGGTGAAATCCGAATCGGCGCGGTATTCGTCGCTGGGCTGGTGATAACGCTTATCGGTGTACTCGTCGGCCTGCTGCTTGCCCCAGGCGGCGTCGTGGCCCTTGTACTTCATGCCTTCGTTGATCGAGAAGGCAGGGATCCCAACCCGCGCCAGGCTGAAGTGGTCCGAGCGATAGAAGTTGCCGGCACTGGGGCGGGCATCGGGGCGAATCGTCAGCCGGAAGGTCTTCGCCAAAGATTGCACTTCGGGGTAGAAATTCGTCCGTTCTGCCCCGGAAACCTCGACCTCCTCGGGGGCTCCCAGAGGAGGCACGTCGTCATAGTTCAGGTCGAGACTGATCTTTCCGGCGGGAATTGGAGGATGCTTGCCCAGGTATTCGGAACCCAGCAGGCCCTGTTCCTCGGCGGTAACCGCCGCAAAAAGAATCGACCGGCGCGGCTTTTGTGGAGACTCAGCAAAGGCGCGGGCCACTTCGAGCAGGATTCCGCAGCCGGTAGCGTTATCGTTTGCGCCGTTGTAAATGTTGTCGCCCGGCATGTCGGGACGAATACCCAGGTGGTCGTAGTGCGCCGTGTAGAGCACGGCCTCATTCCGGAGGTTTGCATCCAAGCCCGGCAGCATCGCGATCACGTTGTTCGCCTGGAAAGCCCGGATCTTGCTGACCATGTGGGCTCTGAGCTTGACCGGCAAGGTCACCGGATGAAAGTCACGGGAGCGGGCATCGGCCAGCATCTGGTTGATCTCCATGCCGGCGCTGGCAGCCAACTGCTTGGCCACATCGAACTGAATCCAGGAAGCGACCTTCAAGGACTGGCCGCCTTCGAGCTTCAGGAAAGCCTTCTCTCCTGAGTCCGAGTTGCGCACCACGTCCCAGGGGTAGCTGGCCATATCGGTCTGATGGATGAGAATGACGCCCACCGCACCTTTGCGTGCGGCTTCTTCATACTTGTAGGTCCAGCGTCCGTAATAGGTCAGTGCCGCCCCTTTGAAGAAGCTGGCATCGCTGGAAGGGGGTTCGTTTACCAGCATCAACAGGACCTTGCCCCGCACGTCCAGTCCTTTGTAGTCGTCCCAGCGATATTCGGGAGCGTCTATGCCATAACCGGCGAACACGATATCGGCGTTGACCTCCGACTGCGGCTGCTGGCTCTGGTCATAGGCCACGTACTGATCGAGAGGCCTGAGTTCGATCGGCTTGCCATTCGCCGGAACAAACGCAAATGTCGACTGCGGCTCAGCAGTAACGCCGACCATCGGGACGCGCTGCATGTAGGTCCCGTTGTCCCCCGCGGGCTTCAGGCCATAAAGCGCAAATTGAGTGGCAATGTATTCGGCGGCAAGGTCACCGCCCCGTTGGCCGGTGCCGCGGCCCTCCAGCAGATCGCTGGCCAGAAACTTCACGTGCGCGCGAATGCGCTCGGGATTGACCTTCTCTAGAGCGGCGATGGCGGTTCCGGGCAGGCGGACCGACGAATTCGCTCGATCGGACTTCGGCGACGGCGTCGCCACGACCAAGGTAGAAAACAACAGGGTCACAGCATGAAATAAACGGACCTTGCGCATGCCTTTCGGGGCTCCCAGAAGCAGGTGTGTTGGCTAAAGTCTTATTTTAAGCGGAACGCGCGGATACTGAGTGGTTACCGGAGTCATACTGTCGGTACAGGCTACCGGCTAGGTGCACGAGTGAACTCGCATGCACTTTGGTTTGTAAGGAATCGTTTCGGCTTGGCCTGCCCGCGACCGCGGGTCAGTTTTTGGAGCTTCAACCAGCACGGAATTCGGGGACATCCTCTCCGGGCTTGAACATCGGAACCGGCTTCTCGCCGGTGGTGCTCGCCGCTTTCTTGCCGATCTCGTCAATTTCTTTTCGCACCCAGCCCACACTGGAAATTTCGATTTCGCCCTCTGGCGCGATCCAGAACAGGGTCGGCACATTAGTCAAACCGTACCCATTCGACACGCGATAAGTTGCCGTGTCATCCAGCAGGATCGGAAAGGTAATGCCATATTCTTTGATAAAAGCCGCCGTATCTTTCTTGTCGTTTTGCGAGATGCCAACGATGGTGACGTTACTGTTTCCGTATGTTTTGTAGATGCGTTCGACGAATGGAAACGCAAACTGGCAAACGGGACAGGAAATCTTGAAGAATGCCGCCAACACGGGGCCACGAGCCAAGGCCTCCTTCAGGGAGAAAGTTTTCCCATCCATGGTGGGCAGGGTAAAATCCGGCGCCAAGGTCCCTTCCGTCAATGCAGGCATCTTCCGTCCTCCGAAGAATTTCCAGGGCCAACGCATGCGCCCTCCAGAGTTCCGCCTGAAAAGGCGGTATCAAAGCGATTCAGTTCCTCTCCATATTGTCTACGATCGTGTGCTCTTGTGAAACGAAATAAGCGACCCGCGCGTGATCGATGAATTTCGCCTCATCCTCCGTGGCGGTCTTCCACTCCGGCGACTGCCGTGCCTTCAACAAGGCCGGCACGTCGTCGAACCAGAGCTCCGCCATGCCATCGTAATCGGGCTGATACTTGTCCCCAGGGACGTCCAAGCGCCGGCTCTGAACCAGTCTTCGCAGGCCGGGAATCCGGGACCCGATCGGACCGTGCACATTCTGCCAGTAATCGAAGAACTGCGGTCGGTCAGGTCAGCCTTCTTGCTGATGCAGTACACCACCTTGATCATGGAGTTTAGATGATCCTGGCCGCGCGCAGGATTTTCCGCGTCAACCCGGTCAGCGGCAGCTTGGTCAGGCCTGAAACTACCACCCAGCGGCCAACTGCTTCTGCGCCTGCCGGCCCATCGACCACCCGGACCCGGTAGTCCGTGTCAGTGATCGAATGACGCAGGGTGAGCCGCGCATCCCTGCCGTTCGGGTCGGTTAACTCCGGCAGTTCCCACATGCGTGGCATCAGGCTTGCCGTACTCGAACGTTGCACTAGAAAGATCGAGCCGTTGCGTTGATCGAGTGCATAACAGCTCTGCCGTTTTTTCTGGCGAAGCGGCTTCGAATTACTTGCCAGCTCGCCCCGTGTAGCGCACAGGCGGGAGACGGGACACAGCAGACACCTGGGCTGTCGCGGAGTGCAGACCGTCGCTCCGAGCTCCATCAGGGCCTGGTTGAAATCTCCCGGGCGCTCGCGGCTCAGCCAGGCTTGGGCTCGTTGCCACAGCCGTTCGCCCTCAATGCGTTTCCCTTCGAGCCGACCGAGAACACGCTCAACATTGCCATCGACGACCGCCACCGGCTCGTTAAACACGATGCTGGCAATCGCGGCTGCCGTGTAGCGGCCTACACCGGGAAGCGCACGCAGTTCGGATGCATTCCCGGGGAAGGTACTGTCATATTCCCGCACGACTTTGCGGGCTGCAGCGTGCAGCATCCGGGCCCTCCGATAATAGCCAAGTCCACTCCAGGCGGCCAGCACGGACGCCTCCCGAGCGGCGGCGAGGCGCCGGACCGTGGGAAATCTCTTCAGGAACTTTTCGTAGTGCTCCACCACCGCTGCCACCCGGGTTTGCTGCAGCATGATCTCGGAAAGCCAGACCCGGTATGGGTCCGGCGCCCGCCGCCAGGGCAGGTCACGTTTGTGGCGGTCGAACCATCTAAGCAGGAGTCTCTGAAAACGCTTGTCTGGAAGGGGATCTACGGTCCGGGACTGGTTTGTTCCCAAGGTCATCTTTCCCCGATGGTGCGGCACTGTTATGTTGTTCCAGCCCAGAAAGCTGTTAAGCGCCGAAGCCGGCGATGTGATTTTACCGGAGAGGCCAATCGCAGCAGAAGCATGCCAGTATGACCTGGATGCCTCCCCGTTGACCCGGGGTTCGGAGCAAGAAATAATGGTGTTGCCTGGTGTCCGCAGTTCGCGATTGGCTGCTGCCACGTTCCACGAGGACCGAAATGAACGACTTCAACCGCAAGGTGGAGGAGGCCTCGGCACGCCTCAACCGATCGATTGCCGACGCCGCCGCCAATTTGGAGAAGGACACGGCGGAGCTGATCACCTATCTGAACGACGAAGTGGTGCCCGCAGTTCGCCAGCACTCCACCAAGGCGCTTCGCGTGGCTGCGGAGAAACTCGCGCACATGGCCGATTACCTGGATTCTCATCCACCCCGCAAGTAATTCAACTGGCCTTTGCAATTGGTGTTGTCATCGTTTTGGGCATCCTCTTGACCTCCTGTGGAGGGGACAAACCAGTCAAAGCAAAAGTGCCGCCTGCGCCTCCCCTTGAGCAGCCAACGGTTCAAGCCGGAGAGCCCGCGCCCCGCAGCCCGCTTCCGTCACCCGAACCGAGAGCGGAAACACCAAACAGCAAGCCTTCGGAGAAAGAGCAAGAAAAAGAAGAAGAGAGCGAGCTTCGAATCCCGGACGGTGTCAAACCCCTGCTGGTAGAAACCGGATTAGCCAGTTGGTACGGCGGGCCGTATCACAAGCGCCGTAGCTCGAACGGCGAGATCTACAACATGCACGCCCTGACGGCGGCGCACCGAACTCTCCCCCTGGGCTCGATCGTGCGGGTCACCAACCCCAAGAACGGGCGCTCCGTTGTGGTGCGTATCACGGACCGGGGGCCTTTTGTGCCGGGACGCATCCTCGATCTCTCCAACGCGGCGGCCAAAAAGATTGATGTATGGGCTGCCGGGGTGGCCATGGTGCGGCTGGAGGTTTTACGGACTCCAGTGCCACTCTCCGTTGCCGGCCGCTGGGCAGTGCAGATCGGCGCTTTTGAAAAAGAACACTCTGCCGACAAGCTTGCCGATCACCTCTCGCAGCGCTACCAGACCGCCAAGGTATTGTGCTTTGCCAGCCCGATGGGTGATTGGTGGGTTCGAGTCCGAGTGCAAAATGACGACCGCAAACGCGCCGAAGAGGTCGCGCACAACACCCATACCCCAGAAGGCGAGATCTACCTGGTCCGGCTTGACTGACTGCTCCTAGTTGCAGGTCGCGAGGCAAGACTCCGAACGGGTACTCGACTATCGCGCGTAATCGTGTCATGCTTCTTCGCGATAGGGTATGTTGTTCGGCGCCCCTTCCCCAAAGTTGTAGACCCCTGGTTGCAGTCTCCAAAATCTCAATTATGGACGTGTCATGAAAGACTGCTTGTTCTGCCGTATTGTGAGTGGAGAGATCCCATCCAAGAAAGTCTTTGAGGACGACCAGGTTTACGCGTTCGAGGATATCAACCCGCAGGCTCCCACTCACGTTTTGATTGTCCCCAAGAAACATATCCGGGATCTCAAGGACGCCAAAGCGGAAGACGCTCAACTCATCGGAGTGTGCCAGCTAGCCGCTGCCCACATCGCGCGCCAGCGCAGCATCGAGGATGGATATCGCACGGTGCTCAACGTAGGCCCGCGCGCCGGCCAATCGGTGTTTCACTTGCACGTGCACTTGATTGGCGGACGCAACATGCAGTGGCCGCCGGGATAGAGGCTTGATCGCTCTGTCCTTGCTCGCGGCTACTGGGGCTGCGCTTCTTCTCCAGGAGCGCCGTGGCGGCGAAGGAGTTGGGGCAGGTTCTGGGAGAATGCCGAACGCGGCAACACCATGTCGCAGCCGACTTCGTGCGCCTTCTGCTTCAAGTCACCCTGTACGTGAGACAGAAAGCCAATGATCGATGTTCCCTTCTTGAGCTTGGTCTTGAGTTTGGGAATCAGGGTCAGGGGCTTGGCGTTGGTATTGTTGAGGTCGAAGATGATCAGCGAGGGCTTCTCCTCGCCGTTCTGTTGCATGCGCTCTCCCAGGTCTTTGTCGGTCTTCACGAATTCGACCTTGACATTGAGCTTGCGGGCGGTTTCCTGAATCTTGGCCTGAAAGAAAAGGTCGTCCACGAAGGCGAAGATGCGAGATGTGGCATCGTCACTCTTCGGCAGAGGCTCGGGCTCCGCGGGCGAGTAGGATGGCCCGAAGCCGCGGCCCCGGCCACGCGATTTGTCTCCCCCCAACGCCGCACGATAGCTGTGGTCCATGGGAGCGGTGAAGATGCCGCTGTGCTGGCGGTCGCGCCCGCCGGGTTGACCGCTGCGGTTAGACGGGCGGCGTCCCCGTCTGCGCCTGTTTTTCCCTCCGCCTCCGGAGGGGTGTCCGGGTCCAACGTTCATAAGTTGCTCTTTGTGTGGTAGTGCCTCACGGCCGCTGTGCTTTGCAGACTCAAAAATTCAGCTTCAGGTCTTAACCACTTCCCGCGTGGAGATCGCCTGGCGTGCGCATGCACCACAACTGCCGGGAAACCTGCAAGCGTTGGAACTCATTCCTAGGTGATCGTTATCCGTTTCAGGCGCCTGGAGCCAGGGGCGCGGAAAGCCAGCTAGGAAGCATGGCCGTCAGGGAACACTTCTATGTTATCCCTGAGTCAGGACGGAGCGCAAGCCCTAAGTCGGCCAATTTTTGCACAGAAGTAACCGCGCTCCCCCGGCTTGGGCCGCCGGAGGTCCTAGCTGGCACTGACGTGACGGGCCCACTGCACCGCTGTCCAATACGTCTCGCTCACTTCACTTTCGTTGAGGTGCAACTGCTGGGCGAGTGCGCTGCAACTCTGCCACTCGCCTGACTCCTGCGCCAGCATCAGCTGATACAGCGGTCGCAGTCGGCTGGCTCCTCCCAGCAACACGGCTTTGCTTTCCTGGTCCACCGGCACACTTTCCAGGACGCGGGCCATCGGAATGCCGAGGATGGCGTCCATCAGAGAAAGAAGTCCCATCAAGAACAAATCGGAGTCGCCGTGCTGAATCCTGGGCGACAACAGTTCGCAGAAGCGGGCGCGAATCAGCGCCGAAACCACCAGTTCGCTGGACTTGTTCTGGGCGGCGCCCAGAGTGGCCACGAGGCGGACCCAACGGCGAACCTCTCGTTCCCCCAGCATCGCCAAGGCATGCCGGATGGAGTGGATCTCATTCCCAAATCCGAACACTGGCGAGTTCAAGTAGCGCAGCAGCCGATAGCACAACGACGCTTCCCCTTTGATGACCCTTTCAACCTCACGGATATCCAACTCCGGCTTGGCCACCGCCTGCGACATGCGCAGATAGTTGACCTGGTTGGCGGGGATTTCGCGGGCTTCCAGGGTCTCCGGCCGGCGGAAGAAGTAGCCTTGGAAGTACAGGAAACCTGCCTTTTTTGCCGCCGCGAATTCCTCCCGGGTCTCCACTTTTTCCGCCAGCATCCGGCATCGCCAGGGACCGTGTTGCTGCACCAGCGTGGCAGCCTGCTCGAGGGAGGTGCGCCGCAGGTCCACCTTGATGATGTCGGCCAGATCCGTCAAACGGGCCCGTGGGTCCCCAGCGGTGAAGTCATCGAGGGCGATCAAATAGCCAGCCTCTTTCAGCCGCTTACAGGCTTCCATGACCAGGTCGTCCGGGCGCACGCTCTCCAGGATCTCGACCACTGCCTGAGCCGAGGGCAAGAGCGTGATATAGCCCTTCAGCAAGACGTCCCGCGTGACGTTGATGAAGGCCCGTCGCCCATCGCACAAAACGTCGAGGCCAAGCAGCATCGAGGTATTCAGGGTGCTGCGGGAAGCGGCATCCGGATCGGGGCTGCGGAAATAGTCGTCGACGCCGTCCCGAAACAGAAGTTCGTAACCAAAGACTTTTTCGTCGGCCGTCAGGATGGGTTGCCGGGCGACGAAGCGATAGTTCGCCTTGGGAGAGGATGAGCCGGAAGGTGCGGCAGTGGCCACCTACAGACTATCGGCAGGCAGGCGATAAAGATTAATTGTTCCCCTTTGCTCCTACTCTTCCACCCACTCCACCCCGCACGTATAACACTTCCAGTTGTTCTTGCGCACCGGGATCGGGAACGACAGCAGCAGCCATAGTCCGTAAGTCCAGAAGCGGTCAATGCGTTCGAAGCCAATGTCCAGGGAGTAACAGCGCGGGCAGCGCGGCTGCGAGTACGCCTCGCCTACTTCTTCTTCACTGAACTCCGGGGGAATGGGCTCATCCAGGACAGCGCGGGCGGATTCGGCATCCTGCTGGCGAACCTGGAGACGAATTCCCCCGATGGCATTGGAGAGCAGCCAATCCATGCGAACCACATTGCCATCCGCAAGCATGCAGGGGATTCCGGCAGACTCCAGCTTACCCTTCGCCAGCAGGGCCTCGGGGATGTCGCGGAAATGCTGCAGCGTGACCGCCCAGGATGAAGACTCCGGCAAGTCGAGCTT
>Ga0335082_10001958_pt1 | contig 22113 bp, 19 predicted proteins | sample Lox_Sample_41_FD_206718 | JGI IMG/M metagenome (GOLD analysis project Ga0335082, IMG submission 206718) | Soil microbial communities from Loxahatchee National Wildlife Refuge, Florida, United States - Lox_Sample_4.1 | ecosystem: Environmental > Terrestrial > Soil > Wetlands | place: USA...
GTCGAGAGTTACCAAGCGAGCGGAGCCAATATCAACATCTATCCAGAGGTCCCCGGAACGATCGTCCAGATCCTCGTCACCGAGGGGCAGGGCGTGGCGCGCGGGACGGTGCTGCTCGCCATGGATGACTCGGTCCAGCGGGCCGCCGTGGAGCAGCAGACGGCGCAGCTCGAAGCGGCGCGCGCGCTGCTCGCCGAGCTCCGGGCAGAACCCCGGGCCGAGACTCTGGAGGTCGCGAAGGCCCAGGTCGAGGCCGCGCGGGCGGCCCTCAAGACCTCGCAAGACCAGCTCGAAAAGCAGAGGCGCTCCTTCCAGCTCGAGTCGAGGTCGGTGAGCAAGGACACCATGGACAATGCAGAGAACGCGGTCAAGGTGGCCGAGGCAGGCCTTCGGGTGGCGGAAAGACAATTGGACCTTGTGCGGGCCGGTGCTTGGAGCTACGACATCAAGAACCAGGAGAGCCAGTGCACGGCGCTGTCCCGCCAGATCGCCTCGTCGACCGCTCTTCTCAACAAGTACACCATCCGCGCGCCGATGGATGGGCGAATCCTCGCTGTGAACGCGGCGGTGGGCAGTTACGTCTCCGCGCAGGGGTCCTATGACAGCTACACGCAGGGCTACCAACCGGTGGTCGTCATGGGATCCTCGCAGGGTTATGTCGAGGTGAGGTGCTACCTGGACGAGATCCTCGTCCACCGGCTGCCCGAGCCCCACGCGATGCGAGCGACGATGTTTCTTCGGGGCACGGACGTGAGCGTGCCGCTCGAGTTCGTCCGGGTGCAGCCATACGTCTCGCCGAAGATCGAGCTTTCGAATCAGAGGACGGAGAGGGTCGACGTCCGCGTCCTGCCCCTGATCTTCCGCTTTCAAGAGCCTGCAGCAGTTTCCGTTTATCCGGGGCAGCTGGTCGATGTGTACATCGCCGAAAAATGAGTATTCCTCATTGCCCCCAGGCGAGTCGGATCCCGTCCCGCCGGGGATCGACCGAACCGCCCGCGAGCGGATGGCCCCATGAGGGCTAAAGGCGCCAGCCCCGCGTTCCGAGGATCAAGGGCGAGTGTCGCTCGCGCCCTGCTCGCCGCGTGCCTCGCGGGAGGCTTGGCCGGGTGTGCCGTGGGCCCGAACTTCGTGCCGCCCGAGCCTCCGAAGGTCGACCACTACGCGGAGGGTGCTGATCCGACGAGCACGGCCGAGGCCGAAGGCCAGGCGCAGCGCCTGGAGCGGGGCGCCCAGGTTTTCGGCGACTGGTGGACGCTCTTCGGGTCGGCGCAGCTGGACGCATTGATGAAGCGGGCCGCCTCCGACAATGAGACCGTGAAGGCGGCTCTCGCCAGCCTGCGCTCGAGCCAGGCGAACCTTCGAGCCGGCTACGGCATCTTCTACCCCCAGGCAGACGCGAACGCAACCGCTGCACGCCAAAGAATCACCCTCGTCCGATTCGGCCAGTCAAATGCGCAGCCGACCATCTTCAATCTTTTCTCGCTGTCGGGGACGATCAGCTACGCCCTGGACATCTTTGGCGGGCAGCGGCGCGCGGTCGAGAGCCTACAGGCGCAGGCCGACTACCAGACTTACACGGCGGCGGCGACGTACTTGACGCTCACGGCGAACGTCGTCAACACCGTCATCGCGAGGGCCGCGTACGGCGAAGAGGCCCAGGCCACTCAGGACATCGTTCGGGACCAGAGGGACCAGGTCATCATCACGGAAGCGCAGGCGGAGGCCGGCACAGCGCCCTACGCGAGCGCCCTCAGCCTGCGCAGCCAACTTGCGGCCGTGGAGGCCACGGTTCCCGCACTGCTCCAGCGGGTGAGCCAGGCGGAGCACCTGCTCGCGACCCTGGCAGGCCATCTGCCATCCGAGTGGACCGCTCCCCAGGTCGCGTTCTCGGACCTGAAACTGCCCGACTCGGTTCCGGTGAGTCTGCCCTCGGACCTCGTCCATCAGAGGCCCGACATCCTCGCCGCGGAAGCCCAGTTGCACCAGGCGAGCGCCGAGATCGGCGTGGCCACGGCAGCCCTCTTCCCGAGCATCAACCTCACCGCGAGCCTCGGAGGCAACAACACCACTCTGGACACCCTCTTCGCGCCGAACGGGACCTTCTGGAGCATCGGGGCGGGCCTGGCTGCTCCCCTCTTCCACGGGGGGACGCTGCTGAACAAGCGCCAGGCCGCCATCGACGCCTACGACCAGGCGCTCGCCGCCTACCGCCAGTCCGTCCTCGCCAGCTTCTCCCAGGTTGCCGATGTGCTCCGGGCGCTGGAGCACGACGCCGAGATCCTCGATGCGCAGGCCCGGTCAATGACCGCGGCCGAGGAGGCGCTCCGGCTGGTCCGGGCCAACTATGAAGCCGGCGTCGCGAACTACGTGCAGGTCCTGATCGCGTTCGGGCAATACCACCAGGCGCGGATCGGCTACATCGAGGCGTCCGCACAGCGCCTGCAGGACACGGTCGCGCTTTTCGTGGCGCTCGGGGGCGGTTGGTGGGATTCCGGCAGGTCGTTGCTGGCGGAAACGTCTGCAGCTCCGAAAGAGCCCGAGCACGGCGCGAAGGCCCAGTAGTCCGGAGCAAGAAGGTCCGAGGGAATCGCGCTCGAGCCTAACTTCGCTCACGACGCGCACCACAACCTTCGTCCGATCGTGCGTCTCCCCCCCGGCTGCGCGCCATTGGATCGCGGGAAGGGACGGAGGCTCAGAGGCCTGCGACGAGGGTCAGCGTCGTCCGCCATCCCGAGAGACTGTTTCGGGGACGCAGATCGTGGACTGCCGAGACAGAGAGCGAAAGTGGAGGCGCCTCGTTTGCCGGGCGAGGGCCCCAATCGACGAGGATCCCGGCAAACCCGTTTTGAGAAGTGCGATTGTCGAAGAAGTTCGCCTCCTGAAGGGCCGCGGTGGCGGTTCGATACCCACCGAGAATGAGCACATACAGGCCTTGCCCGTACAGTGACGCCACTCGCGGCCCGCCCAGCACTTCCAGGCGGGTCTCGAGCAGGCGATCGCGATCGACGATGGACGGCGCGTACTCGAAACGCAGGTTGCCCCAGTAGCGCCAATTCGGCGAGCGCTCCGCCTCGCCCTGACCGAGCTGCAGTGTCAGCGAATAACGGTTAGCCCCGTCGCGGACATTGACGACCTGATCCTGCTCCGAACGGGAAAAGAACACCTCGAAACGCAATTCCGGCCGCAACGCGGCGGAGGCGCTCCCCGGAGCCCAGTCGACGAAGGCCCCGACACCAGGGAGGCCTTGGGCGGAATACGAGGCCTCCAAGCCCGGGTCGTCATATTCGGCCGATCGATACGGGGCCTCGACACCCAGAGCGAGCCGATGCCAGACAGCGTAAGAAGCGCGGAACACTCCGAGCAGAAAGTCCAGGCCGCCCGGAAACCGCTCGACCGTGCCGTCGCGATCGACGAAGGACTCGGGGCGGTACCAGGAAAACTCACCGTCCAAGCAAAAGTGGCCGGCAGCCGGAACGTCGATGCGCGTGTTCGGGGTCCACGCCTGGGCGCTGACCGCGGTCGCATCCAGGCAGGACAGGAGGGCCGCGAGCACGACTCCGAAGCGCGAGCCGCGGCTCATTCGCGACCGTGTGGGACTTCGGGCCTCCCCCGGGATCGAAGGAGAAGCGGCATTCGCTCGCCGGACCCCACCGACTTGTCGATCACGAGCGAGTCGAAGACGACTCCTGTGGGATCGCGGGCCAACAGCGTCAGCCGCTGTTCGGCGACCTCGACCTCCACGAAGCCGTAACGGTCGGCGACGTAGGCCGAGTATTCCTCGGGCCGAAACGAGGTGAGGTTGGCTCCTCCTCCGCCCTCGGTCACGTACACGACGCCGCGGCCCGAGGAGACGAAATCGCGAATCGCAAACGTTCGCTCGTAGAGGTGCTCGTGCCCGGCGAACACGACGTCGACGCCATAACGCTCGAAGAGCGGCGAAAGAACCAGCCGGACCACACGATTCGAGTGCGCGGAGCTGTAGGCCGGCGTGTGGAAGTAGATGAATTTCCAGCTGCTCGACGTCTCGCTCAGGACCCGCTCGAGCCATTGGTACTGTGGAGAGCCGGCGCCGAAGGCCGAGGTCTCGACATCCAGACAGAGAAAGAGGGCGTTGCCTTGTCGGAAAGAGTAGAAACGGGAATCGTGTGTCGCGTCGTTCTTCGGCAAGACGAAGTCGGAGAGCAGCGGCGCTCCCCCGTCCGTCATCGCATCGTGATTGCCGAGCGCGGGGAGCACCGGACCCCGGCGGAGCCACCGGGCCATCGGAGTGAAGAACTGCGCGTCATAGTCCTGCTCGGCTCCCGCGGGGTACACGACGTCGCCGGTGTGAATCGCGAGATCGACATCACTCTCCGCCAGCCGATCCGCGATTCTGGTCGGAACGGAAGTTCCGTCGGTGTCGCCCATGACGGCGAACCGAAACGCTGTGTCGGTAGATCCTCGCGGGGCTCGGAACGTCGATTCCTCTGCCAGCGCGACGTCACCGGAGAGGATGCGATATCGATAGACAGCGCCGGGAATGAGTCCTCCAAGGACGATCCGATGCCTCGTCACCGCCTCCTCCGACCTCACCGTCGACCAGTCGCCGGCCGCGGGCCCGTAGTCGACGCGAGAGTCCGATGGCGCGTCGGTGATCCAGGTCACGGCGACGGACTCGTCGTCGGGCCGGCCGATCACGGGGCCCCGCCGCAGGCTCAGGCCGGGCAGGGAGAGCGCCGAAAGGAGAATCGCAGAGATCGCGATGGCCGGGCGGGCCACGGACACGGGAGCCGGCCGAATCGCCGGCCGGGGGCGGCAAGATGGCCGCTCTGTGCCAGCGGGCGCGAAGACGCCGGCAAATATCGCTTGCAGGCCGGCGAACCCCTCCACGGCTAGGGTGCGAAACCCGCAAGGTTGGTTTGGGGCTTTCCGCCGAACGGGAGATCCCGACCGGAGAAGGAGAGAATCAGGAGCCCGCAGCCCCCCGACGCGAGCTCTCGCAAGCGGCGGACGATGCCGAGCGAGAGGCCGCGTGCGGGATCCAGACCGAGAACAAGAAAGATCGCGTAGAGACCTCCCTCCTGCAGTCCAACGCGTCCGGGCACGAAGAACAGCGTTCCTTCCACGATGACCGCGAGAACGGCGATCGAGAGGCCCGCGCGCAGGGGGACCGGCGAGCCGAGAAGCTTCAGGACGATCAGGACCTCTCCGACACTGAGAGACCACCCGAGAGCAAAAAGGGCCGACGAGAGAACGAGGGCGCGCGGCCGGTCGCGAATGGCCATGCGGACCGAGAGCTTCAGGTCGTGCCAGAACTCCTTTTCCGCAGCGAACCTCGCGAGCAGGCGCCCGACCGTCCGGTCGAGCCCGTCCAGACCGATGCGGCCCCGCTCCCTACGCCCCCCGCCCAGTCGGGCGAGCATCGCCACAAAGAGAAGCAGGAACACGCCAATGCCGGCGCCCAAGATCCGCAGACCTGGCTGGAGGCCGCGACCCTCTGTCCCGAGAGAGCCCAAGCCGACGAAGACGGCCTGCCCAAGAAACTGCGTCATTGCTGCGAGGGTGACTGAGGCGAGCGCCTCTGCAGGCGGGACCCAGCGCGAGAGGAGCCGCGCCCGAAGCAGCTCTCCCCCGACAACCGCCGCCGGTACCAGCGCGTTGACACCGTCTCCGGCCAGCCGCATCGCCCCGAGCGCAAGGCCCGGCACCCTCTCCGGATCCGCAAGCGTCGCGCGCCACGCGAGCGTATTCACCGTCAGTACGACGGCCTCCAAGACCAGCACGTAGACGAAGCCCCAGCCAATCTGAGCGAGGTTTCGCCCGATCGCCGCGAGTCCGACACGGTGGAGGAGGTAGAAGAGGAGTCCGAGCCCCACCAGTAGTGAAATCCGTTGGAATTTCACGAGGCGAGGATTCTTCCGCCGGTGCCCACCCTCAGCTGTCTTCCGCGCCAGACGACGGTGTCACCGAAGAACGACTCGAGCCACAGAGCGGTCGCCATCAAGTCGCGAACGGGAACGAGCCAGAGGTCTCGCAGGATCGACCGGTCCTTGAGACACCGAAGCGCGAGAAAGCACGCGGAGGCGAGCCGAACCCCGAGGCCTCCGGCCGCAACCGACCAGCCCAGAGGCGAACCCCCGCACGCCAGTAGAAAGAGCAACCCCGCCGCGGTGCCTTGCGTAAAGACGAGCCCGGCATATCCCCACGGCCGAGATGTGCGAATACCGACGTTCCATCGGTTCTGTCGCGCCCTCAGATCGGCTAGGGTACGGGTTCCGAGGCAATGGTCGACCACGTCACATGCGAGCTCGACGCGATGTCCGGCCTCCGACGGCAACTTTCCCATGAGGTAGTCGTCGGCAAGGCAGTCCTCCAACGCAGCAAACCCCCCGATGTCCTCCAGGACTTCCCTTCGGATCAGGATTCCCGCACCCATCGCGAAGCTCATCCCCTCGAGCCTTCTCGCGACCAGCGCCCCCGGCAAGAACTCGGTCGAAAGGCTCAGGGCATCGATCCGGCCCACCAGACCCTTCCCCCGCGTGCGGTAGAGGCACGTCACCACGCCAACGTTTGAATCCCGAAGGGGTTCGACCATCCGCCGCAAGTGCGTTGGCTCCACCCGGATGTCGCTATCCGACACCAGCAGCAGCGGGTACTTCGCGTAATGGGCGAGATTGCTGACCGTTCTCACCTTCGGGTTCGCTCCGGACCCGCTCTTTGCGACGATGAACCGGATGTCGGTCTTGGGATGCTCGCTGGCGGCTTGACGTGCCGCTGCGAGGCAGGGATCGTCCTCGTCCTCGGCGCCGAAGAGAATCTCGAATCTCGTGTACTCCTGCTCGCAGAAGGACGCGAAATTCGCAATCGCGTCGTAGTCGAGACCCCGCAGAGGTTTGAGAATCGAAACGGGCGGTTCCCAATCCGACCCGTATCGGGAGCTCGACCGGGCGAGCAGGTCCCGCCCCGCGATCACGGCGTAGACGTAAAAGGCGGACGCCGTTACGGACACGACGAAAAATATGGGCCGAAGCACTTCGAGAGCGTGGAGCCAGGCGTGACTATGCACGATTCCTCCTGCGCCACACCGAGCGCCGGCTTCCGCACCGCCCCCTCATCTCACGACTCTCATGCGGGCCGCCGCCGGCCTCGCCAGCACAAAACGGCTCCGGCGGAGGGCGTCCTTGACGCGCTCGCTCAGCAGCGCCGCGAACTCCTCCGGTCCGGATGCCGGCGGACCATGGAATCGCTCTCCGGGAAGGGCCGCCGCCGGATGGCAGTACAGCTCGACGTCGTTGGAACGAATGCGCGGGATCAGACCCAGCAGGTAGTCCTCGGTGATCCGGCCCGTCGCGAGAAGGCCATACACGCGGTCGGAGACCGGAATGCCGGCAGCCGCGAGCCGCCGTTGGCCCCTCACCCGGAGCAACCGAAAAATCAGGCTCGAGAGGACCTTGCTCGGCACCCCGCGCCGGTCGAGCAAGACAGCCAGGGAAAGCTCCTCGTGCGGCAGGCGAATCGCCGGGATTCGAAACCGATCGGCCAGGCTCAGCAGAATCTGAAGCACCGTCGGATGCAGGTGCATGTGATGGTGGCCGTCGACATGTGAAAGCGCGAGACCGGTCTCTTCGAAGCGCTCGAGCTGTGCGCGAACTTCCCGCGCGAGCTCGCTTCTGGCCCCGCGCGAGAATTGATAGCGCAGCCCCTGCCGAATGAGGCCGGCGCGGAATCGTCCGGCCCCATCGACCAGACGCCGAATCTGCGATGCCGGGAGCGCCGCTCGCCCATCGGCGACGACCAGGTGAAGGCCGACCGACAGACCCGGCCGGGAACGCGCCAGTGCGATTGCCTCGCTGGCCGCATCGCCGCTGACCATCAGGCTCGCGTTGGTGAGAATGCCGCGGTCGTGGGCTTCGACGATCGCGAGGTTGACCTCGCGGGAGTTTCCGAAGTCGTCGCCGGTCACGATGAGCCGTCTCACGCTCGGGCCTCACGCCGGGACAGGAAACGCAGGAACTCGGAACCCTCCCGAAGGCGGCGCCGCATCATTTCGCGGCTTCCGACCATTTCGAAGAGCATCTCCGCCATCTTTCGCGGCCGAAAGTAGAAGCGCCGGTAGAACTCGTCGAGCGACGCGAAGATCTCCGTCGCCGACAGGTGCGGATAGGACAGGCTGGTCGCCTGCACGCCGTCCTCGCCGACGAGCCCGGCGGCATTTCCCGTCAGCCAACCCTGCTTGACCGCCTGTCGGTAGAGCTCGGTGCCCGGATACGGCGCCGCCAGTGAGACCTGGATCGTGTGCGGGTTGATCTCGCGGGCGAATCGAATCGTGCTCTCGATCGTTTCCCGCGTCTCCCCGGGAAGCCCAACGATGAAGGTTCCATGGATCGTGATCCCGAGCCTGTGGCAATCCTCCGTGAACCGGCGGGCCACGTCGATCCGCGTTCCCTTCCGGATGTTGTTGAGAATTTGCTGGCTTCCCGTTTCGTAGCCGACCAGGAGGAGGCGAAGCCCGCCCTCCTTCAGGATCTTCAGCGTCTCGTACGGCACGATCGCTTTGGCGTTGCACGACCACGTCACTCCGAGCTCCCCGAGCAGACGAGCGATCGCTTCGGCTCGGGGAAGGTCGTCGGTGAAGGTGTCGTCATCGAAGAAGAACTCGCGGACCTGCGGGAAGAGCGCCTTGGCGCGCGCGATCTCTGCTGCGACGCTCCGAGGGCTTCGGGTGCGATAGCGGTGGCCGCCGATCGTCTGTGGCCAGAGGCAGAAAGTGCACCGCGAGCGGCAGCCGCGCCCGGTATAGAGCGACACGTACGGGTGGAGCAGGTATCCGATGAAGTAGTCCTCGATGACGAGGTCCCTCTTGTAGACGTCGGACACGAAAGGAAGGGCGTCCATGTCCTCGATCGGGGCGCGGGACCGGTTGTGAACGACCCGGTCGCCATCGCGGTAGCTGATGCCATCGACCTCGTCTAGCGGCCGTCCCTGCGCGATCTCGGCGATCGTGTAGTCGAACTCCTCTCGCGCCACGAACTCGATCGCGGTCGAGGCGGCGAGGCTCTCCGCCGGGGAAACCGCGACGTGCGCTCCCACGAAGCCCACGCGTAGGCCGGGGTGTGCTCGGCGCAGGGCCTCGGCCACGCGGACGTCCGAGCGGAAGGAGGGGGTGCTCGTGTGAAGCACCGCGAGCTCGTAGTCGCCGGCGACGGGCAACAGCTCCTCGAGCGTGAGGTTCCGGGCAGGAGCGTCGACGAGTCGGCTGCCCGGCACCAGGGCCGCCGGCTGCGCCAACCAGGTCGGGTACCAGAAGGACCGGATCTCGCGGCGCGCCTGGTAACGCGACCCGGCGCCGCCGTCGAAGCCCTCGAACGACGGGGGGTTGAGAAAGAGCGTCTTCAGGTGCGTCACGCGGAGTCGGCTCCCGATGAAGGCGGCCCCTCTGCGAGCGGCGCTGGCCGGGGACTCTGGCCCCGCGGGGGGGACGGGTGTCCTGGCAGGAATCTCAGCGCGACTCGCACGCCTCCCGGAACGAGCGACGGCCGCAGCAGGCGGGGATTGTACGGTGCCAGGCGGCGGTCGTTCTCGGACAAGCAGAGCTCCAAGAAAGAGCGGGCCGAGAGATCGCCGAAGGCGGAGCGGGCGTTCAGGGTGAACCCTTCCTGCGAGCCCGCCTCCTGCTTTCCCATCTTCACGGCGTGCCCGACGTGCTCCAGGATCTGGCCGGCGATAGCGCCCCATCGGCGCAGTTCGTAAATCGGCTTCATCGGCAGCGAGGCCCGGGCGCGCAGGTAAGCCGCCCAGTTCACGATGAACAGAATGTGACGAGCCTCTTCCTGCATGATCGGGTCGAAGATGTCGATCAGCGCGGCGGGGAAGTACTCGGACCGCTTTCCGATCGCAAAGAGCCCGAAGGCGAAGAAGGAATCGAGACATTCGCCGTAGCCCGTGCTCAGGAACGCCCGCTCGGCATCCGCCGGCGGCGCGGGGCGGGCGAACGGCTTGACCGGGATTCCGTAGTGTTGCGTCAACAGGGTCAACAACGACGCGTGCCGACCCTCTTCGTAGCCCTGCAGCGCGATCGCTCGCGCGAGCAGCGGATCGCGCTCGACGCGACCGAGCGTCTGGACCTTCAGTGCCGTCTCCGTCTCGGTCTTTACCGCTTCGTCCCAGATCGGAAGGCGACGGAGCCGCGCCCGGCACTCCGCGTCGAGCTCGGGCCAGGGAATCTCCGCCGGCTCGAAGGGCTTGTGAGTCTCGATGAACGTGTCGCAGAAGAGGCGCTTGTGGTCTTCGGACCCGATGAACCGCGCCATCACTTCGAATCCTGCCCCCTGCAAAACGAAACTCGTGCTCCGATTGCGAAAGCGAGTCGCCCTTCACCGGCGCGAACGAAGTCTACGTTTTCAAAATGAACGCACGGTAAACAACGAGGTCGCGCGAATCGAGCGATCCGATCGGCGACCGCGTCGCTATAATTGCGACGCCATGCGGATCCTGGTCGTCGAGGACGACCCGCGGATGGCGAACCTCCTGGCGCGCGTCTTGCGGGAATCCGGCTACGCCGTCGATGTCGTCGGCGAGGGATCCGACGCGGTCGAGCGCGGTTCCTTCGGAGACTACGACCTGATCGTGCTCGACATTCTCCTTCCGGGAATCGACGGCTTCGCCGTCTGCCAGCAGGTTCGGGCCACGATGAGCGAGACGCCGATCCTGATGCTCTCGGCGCGCTCCGAGATCGCCGACCGCGTGCATGGGCTGGACCTCGGCGCCGACGACTACATGGCCAAGCCGTTCGCGGTCGAGGAACTCCGCGCGCGTGTCGCCGCGCTGCTGCGGCGCCGGGCCCTTCCCCCGCAGATCACGCTGACGGTCGGCAACATCCGGCTCAACCGCGCCAAGCACTCGGTGGAGGTCCGCGGAAACGTCGTGGAGCTGACCGCCAAGGAGTACTCCCTTCTCGAATACCTGCTCTTGAATCGCGGACGGATCGTCACGCGCCAGGAGATCGCGGAGCACGTCTGGGACGAGCACTTCGATCCGTTCTCCAACCTGATCGAGGTATACGTCGGCCGCCTGCGGCAGAAGATCGATCTGCCCTCGGAGAAGCAGGCTTCCTTTCTGAAGACGCGAAGGGGCGAAGGCTACTTCGTCGAAGACCTCCGTCACGAGCCGGATTGACCCGCATCTCGATTCGCTGGAAGCTGACGCTCTGGTACGGGGCGGCGCTGTGCGTGATCCTCGCCATCTTCTCGGCGGCCACCTACTGGCGATACCGGGCCGCGGCGTGGAGGGCCTTCGACGCCGACCTGTCGATGAACCTCGACACTCTCCAGGCGGCCTTGATCGAGGAGATTCACGAGGCGCAGGCGGCATCGCCCGCCAACGTTCGACAGCCCGACGGCTCGAGCCGCTCCTCGCTGGAAAACCATCGGCGGGCCGCGGAAGACACGCTCGAGGAGTTCCGCCTCAACGGGCTCTACGCGGAGGTTCGGGAGGGACTCCGCGCGGAGACGCTGCTGGCGCGCCTACCCGGAGTCCAAATCGGCCAGCGCGGGGCGCTCCTCCCCGAATCGGCGTGGAAGGACGCGGCCGGATCCCGAGCGACCCAGGTCATTCGGCTGGAGTCGAACATCCGGGCGGCCATCCGAAGCGTTCAAGCGAGCCCGGAGCTCGACCCGATCGAGCTCGCCGTCGCCGACAGGACGACGCTCGTGGATGGAACTCTCGCCGCGATCCGCCGTTCGCTCATCGAGTTCGGAACGGTCGGTCTCATCCTCGCGCTGGCCGGAGGCTACTGGCTGGCGACGCGAGCCTTGAGTCCGATCGACGCCATGACGACTCAAGCCGACCGGATGGCGGAGACGCCCTCGTCCGGGTCCCAGCGACTGCAGGTGAGGAATCCGGGCGACGAGCTCGGGCGTCTCTCCCTGACCTTCAACCGGCTCCTCGAGCGAATCGCCGTCTCGATGAACCAATTGAGGGCCTTCATCGCCGACGCCGCGCACGAGCTGAAGACCCCGGTGTCGGTGATCCGCGGCGAGGCGGAGCTGTCGCTCTCGGCGGAGCGGAGTCTCGAGGAATACCGCGACGCACTACGCGCGATCGCCGACGAGAGTCAGCGGCTGTCGCTGATCGTCAGCGACCTCACTCTCCTGGCCGAAGGGGAAACGCTCGACCACCCCCTCGAACGGCGGCGCATCGACCTGAAGGAAATGGTCCACGAGGTCGCACGCTCGTTGCGCACGCTCGCCGCCGGCCGGGGCGTCGTCGTCGAGATCGAATCGACGAGATGCGGCGACTATCGAGGAGATGAGCGCCTGCTCCGTCAAGTCGTGACGAACCTCTTGGAAAACGCCATCAAGTTCTCTCCTTCGCTGAGCCGGGTCGCCGTCGTCCTTGCACAGGAGGGCGAGAACATCGAAGTCCGGGTCCTCGACCAGGCTCCGACGTTGTCGGCGGAGGACCGAGAACGTGTGTTCGAGCGCTTCTACCGCGCGCGCGGGTCCGGGAGCAAGACCCGGGGAAGCGGTCTCGGCCTGGCGATCGTGCGGTGGGCCGTGACGCTCCACGGAGGGCGAATCCGCGTCGAGCCGCGCGAGGCGGCGGGAAACGAATTCGTCGTGACGCTTCCCCCCCCGCCGGAGTCGGCGGAGAGCCGCGAGATCAGCGGCCGACAACCAGAAGCGTGAAGGTCCCCGGCAAGATCGGCGGCCTCGGGCGCGGCTGCCCGGCCGTGGCCTCCGGCGCGGGCCCGAACTCCGCCGTGACCAGAAAGACGCGGTGGGTCTTCTCGTCGAGCGCCATGGTCCGCGCGCCGCGCTGCGTGGCCACGTTCTCCACGACCGAGAACTTGTCGGGCGCGTCTTCCCGGACGACCGTCAAGGTTCCTTCCCCGTTCGAGCTGAAGGCCAGGGCCGTGTCGGGATCGAACCCGGTCGCGTCGACGCCGGCTCCGATGGGGACGGAAGCGACGATGTTTCCGGTCGCAGCATTGACGACGACCATCAGACGATTGCCGCATCCAATGAAGAGCCTCTTGTGGGCGCGGTCGATCGCCATGCCGGTCGGCTCCTCGCACGGCGCGAGCGGCCAATGCTTCAGGACCTCCGCCTTGCGCGAATCGATCGCCACGAGCTCGCTCCGGTCCTCGAGGTTCGCGTACACACGGCCTTCCTGGTCCGAGGTCGCAAACTCCGGTTTCCCGCCCAACGCCACCGTGGCGAGGACCTTTCCGGACGCGGCGTCCAGCACCGTGGCGTTGGCGCTGCGGCCGTTGAACGCGAAGACCCGCGTCGAGGCCGGGTCGTAAAGAATCGCATCCGGGTTCTCACCCGTGCTCTTGACCTCCTCGAGAGTCTTCAGTGTCTTCAGGTCGAAAATCGTGATCGACGAGGCCCGTCCGTTGCTCACATAGCCCCGTCCGAGCTCCGGCGCCAGGGCTACGCCATGAACACCCGCCGTGTTTTCGATCTCGCCTACCGGCTTCAACGTGTCTGCGTCGAAGACCGACACGTGTGTGCCGCGTGTGACGTACAGCCGCCGTGCCGCCGCGTCCACGAGCAGGTAGTCCCATCCGCCCTCGCCGCCCAGCAGGACCTTCTGAACGACCTTGTAGCCCGCATTCGGCTGCGCCCGGCCAACGGCGGCGGCGCAGAGCAGCGCTGCGAACAGGATCGGAAGTATGCGGTGAACTCTCATCGCTCGCTCTCTCTTTGACCGATCGTAGCACCGCGAGGCCCGTCGACGCCGACTCCTCCGCGCTCCTTCGATCTTGGCGGGGCGTTACATAAATCGGAAGTAAACTCGGCTGCGCCGGATAGCGCCGCACTCTCGCGTGGTTCGTCTTGAAAGATCCGGGCTAGACTTCTTCATTCACCGATGCCCTCTCGCTGCGACTCTGGCGGACTCCGCGCCGGCCGATTTCTTCTCGGCTTCATCGCGACGCTCGCGTCCGCGGCCGCCTCACCGGCGCAGACGCCGCTGTCGCTCGACGAGGCGATCCGGCAGGCGCGCTCGGCGAACGCGCGCTTGCCCCTGAGGGCTCTGGAGGTCTCGCTCGCCCGCCAAAGACAGAGTGAAGCGCTCGCCGAGCGATGGCTGAAGGTGGCGGTCGAGGGAGATTTTCTCTACGCGCCCGCGGGCGGCTACGATCCCGTGCTCACCAACCTCGGTGACGCTCGGCTCCAGGTCGTGGCGCGACAGCCTGTCTACCAGGGCGGGGCCTTGAAGGCACTCACGGCCCGCGCGGATGCCGGCTTCGCGGCCGCGAGCGCGCGGTACCGGATGGCCGACAAGGACCTCGACCTGGAGGTCCGCAGCCGGTTCGCGGAGCTTCTGGCCGCTCGCGCCGAAGCCGCCGGCCGCCGCGAGGGGGTCGAACGGCTCTCGAACTACCGGGCCTTGCTCAAGAGCCGTCAGGCCTTCGGGCAGGGGGTCGCGGCCGACGTCCTGAAAACCGAGGTGCGGATCGCCCTGGAGGAGGCCGCCGTCGCCGAGGCCGAGGAGCGGCAGGATCAGTCGAGGCTGGCGCTCAACGAACTGATGGGGAAAGACCCGTCGGCGCCCCTCGAGCCCGAGCCTCTCCCCGCGCCCGAAGCGCCGGCAACCTCGAGTGCCTCCGCGTGGCAGGGCGCTCCCGAAATTGCGGCTGCGGAAGCCGAGGCCCGCTCGGCCGAGGCCGACCTCACGATCGCGCGCTCGGAGCGCAAGCCCCACCTCTTCTTCAACGCCGATCTGGGCTTCTGGGTCTCAGACACGACGAACCTCGGCTCCGAGTTCTGGGACCGGTTCTGGGCGGCCAAGGGCTATTCGCTTTCCCTGGTCATGGCATGGCCGGTCTGGGACAACGGAGCCTTCCGCGCGCGCGTGGCGCAAGCCGATCTCGGGCTCCAGCAGGCCCGCTCGCAGGTCGAAGTCGAGCGTCGCGACGCGCGCCTTGCCTGGACGCAGGCGGAAACCGCGATGCGGCACCTGTTCCGCCAGCTGGAGATCCTGTCACGGGCCGCTCCCGACGCTCGGGACTCCTACCTCGAGATGGAAAGCCGATACCGCGGGGGCACCGCATCGGCTCTCGAAGTGCTCGATGCCTTCGGGGCCGCCGTGGACGCCTCGTCCCGCCTGATCGACGTCACGGCCCGCTACCGCGTCGCGCAGGCCGTGGCCATCCGGTGGAGTACTCCCTGAGCCGCCGCGTTCTTTTGATTCTCACGGCGGTCCTTCTCGGCTGCCGTGCAAAGCCGCTCCCGGAAGAAACGCCTCCGCCTCCCAACGCTTCCGCCGAGGCCGTTTCGGTGCGCGTGGCCAAGGTCGTTCGCACCACACTGGACGAAGTGGTCTCCGGCCCCGGTCGAACCGCGGCCCTCGCGCAGCAGAAGGTCCGCGCGCCCTTCCCCGGAACGCTCACGGAACTAACCGCGGCGGACGGCGATCGCGTGACCCAGGGGATGGCGATCGGGACCATTGTGTCTCGCGACAGCGAGGCGGCGCTTGCAGGCGCACGCGAGATGGTCCGCGAAGCCAAGACACCGGCCGAAAAGCAGGACGGGGAACGCGCCCTCGCCCTGGCGGAGCGGGCGCTCGTCCAGATGCGGATCGCCGCACCCTCGGACGGCATCGTCTTCTCGCACGCCGCGGTCAAGGGCGACCGGCTGTCGGAGGACCAGGAGATCCTGACGATTGCGGACGCCACTTCGATCGTCTTCCTGGCCGACGTCGCCCAGAGCGATCTCGACCGGGTCCGACCGGGACAGAGCGTCGAGATCTGGCTCCCCGGTCGGTCCGCCCCGCTTCTCGGACGGGTGCACGACGTTCTGCCGGGCGCCAATGCCGCTGACTTCACGGTTCCCGTTCGCGTGGATCTGCCGGCCCTCCGCGCCGTCCCGCCGCTCGGTCTCTTCGGCATGGCGCGTATCACGATTGCGCAACATCGCGGTGCCATGGTGTTGCCCGACGCGGCACTGATCCACGACGACGTGACCGGCTCGACACGGATCGCGCTGGTCCAGGACGGCCGGGCCCGCTGGGTCGACGCGACCGTCGGGCTGCACGGGCCGCAAGGCACGGAGATCACCGCCCCGCCGCTTTCGGAGGGACAGACCGTCGTCGTCTCGGGTCAGGTCGGGCTGCCCGATGGAGCGGCCGTGACCGTTCGTCCGTGAAGCTGCTCGCACTCGTCCACGAGCGGAGAGTCGCGCTCCTCCTGCTCGTCGTGATTCTCGTGGCGTGCGGCCTGATCGTCGGCGCGCGGATGCCCGTCTCGATCTTTCCCTCCGTGACCTTTCCCGTGATCAAGATCATCGCCGACGCGGGTGAGCAGCCCGCGGCACGCATGATGCCGAGCGTCACGCGGCCGCTCGAGCAAGCCGTCTTGCGCGTGCCCGGGATCCGCCTCGTCCGGTCCACGACCTCCCGCGGATCGACGGAGATCTCGGCCAATTTCGCCTGGGGCACGGAGATGCAGACCGCTCTGCAGCGGGTGCAGGCGGAGATGGCGCGCATCCGACCCGACCTCCCCGCCGAGACACGACTCGAGGTCCAATGGATGAACACGGCGGTCTTTCCGATCCTGGGGTACGCCCTGACTTCGGATACGTTGAGCCAAGCGGACCTCTGGGAGCTTGCCGAGTACAGCTTGAAGCCCGAACTCGTCCGCATCCCCGGGGTGTCACAAGTGCAGATTCAGGGCGGACGACAGCGCGAGTTCCAAGTCCACCTCGAGCCCGCCGCTCTCGCGGCTCGCCGCCTCGCCGTCAGCGACGTGATCTCGGCGATCCGGAAGAACAACATCGTCCTGTCGGCCGGCCTCACCGAAGCCAATCACGAGCTCTACCTGTCCCTGGTCGATGGCGTCGCGAAGGACCGGGAAGCGCTTTCGCGCATCCCGATACCCGTCCCCGGCGGTGTGCCCGCGCTCGTCGGCGAGCTGGGTTCGGTATCGGTGGGCGATGCCGTCTCCTACATCCGCACCACCGCCGGGGGACGGCCTGCCGTTCTCGTCAACGTGATCCGCCAGCCGTCGGCCAACACCTTGTCGATCGCCGACGAGGTGCGGGACCTGCTGAAACGGCGTCCGGACCTCCTTCCCCGAGGCGCGCGCTGGACCACCTTTTACGACCAGGCGGAGTTCGTGTCGCACTCGGTCAACGGCGTGCGGGACGCGATCTTGATCGGAGTCGCCCTGGCGGTCGTCGTCCTCTTCCTGTTTCTTCGCCGCGCGCGCCTGACCCTCGTCGCCGCGGCCACGATCCCCGCCACCGTTTCCATCGTCCTGCTCGCCCTCGGCGCGGCCGGCCAGACGATCAACCTCATGACGCTCGGCGGGATCGCCGCGGCCGTTGGCCTCATCGCCGACGATGCGATCGTCGTCGCCGAGAGCATTCACCGCCACCGCGAGGAGGGTTCGATCGAGCCGGCCCAAGAGGGCCTCCGGGCCATACTGCCCGCCCTCGTCGGATCGAGCCTCTCGACCATCGTCATCTTTCTCCCCTTCGCGCTGCTGACCGGGGTGACGGGCGCTTTCTTTCAGCCGCTCGCGCTGACCATGGCCCTGGCGCTGGCGATCTCCTTCCTCGTCTCCTCTCTGGGCGTGCCGATCGCCGTGGGGACCTTCGGCCGAGCCCCGAGTCCCTCGGCGCTCCGACCGGTCCCCTCCCCCGCTTCGTCCGCCGTCGCTCGACGGGCCGCGACCGCGGCCCTCGCCTGCGCCGCGCTTCTCGCCGTCGGCGCGCTCCTCTATCGGCGATTGGGCTCCGATTTCTTGCCGGCGATGGACGAAGGGTCGATCATTCTCGACTACTGGACCCCGCCTGGAACCTCTCTCACCGATACCGACGCCATGCTGAACGGGCTCGAGAAGATCCTCGTGGCCATGCCGGATGTCGCCGGCTACTCGCGGCGCACGGGAACGCAGCTCGGCTTCTTCATCACCGAGCCCAATCGCGGCGACTACGTGATCCGTTTGAAGCCCCGGCGCGAACGGCGCGACGTCGAGGACATCATCGCCGACATTCGCGCGCGCGCAGCGGCGACGGCGCCGGCACTCCACACAGACTTCGGCCAGCTCCTCGAGGACGACATCGGGGACCTGACCGGCGGCGTCCCACAGCCGATCAATCTCAAGCTCTTCGGGGAGGACCAGACGGTGCTTCAGTCCAAGGCGCGAGAGGCCGCCCGGATCTTGCACGGTATCCGGGGCGTCGAGGACATCTTCGATGGAATCGTCATTGCCGGCCCGGCGCTGACGATTCGGGTTCCCTCGACCGGAGAGACCGCCGCCGTTCAAGGCGCGCGCGGCGCGGCGCGCTTCGGACTGACGACCGAAGACGTGCAGGCCGCCGTCGAGCCCGCGGTAGCCGGCACGGTCGTCGGCGATATCCGAATCGGGGAGCGCCTGTACGCCTTGCGCGTCTTTGCCCGCGACCCGAGGGGTCTTGCGGCTCTCCGCTTGAGAACACCGTCCGGGGCGCTGGTGCCCTTGTTGGAAGTCGCTTCCCTCTCGACGGGGGCGCCCGAGGCGGAGATCGACCGGGAGAACCTGAAGACCTTTCTCGGGGTCACGGCGCGCCTGGAGGGGCGCGACCTGGGGCGGGCGATCGCCGAGATTCGCAACAGACTCGACCGCGGCCTCCGACTACCGCCCGGGGTCCGCCTGGAATTCGGGGGACTCTATGAACAGCAGCAAACCTCGTTCCGGGAACTCCTCCTCGTCCTCCTGGCCGGTCTCGTCCTGGTCGCCGTCGTCTTGCTCTTCGAGTTCGGCGACTGGCGGGCGCCTCTGCTCACGTCGCTCATCTCCGTCTCGAGTCTTTCCGGAGTCTTTGCAGCCCTGGCGCTGACGGGGATGACGCTCAATATCTCGAGCTTCGTGGGCGCCATCATGGTCGTCGGGATCGTGGGCGAGAACGCGATCTTCGTCATCCACGAGGCGCGCGGCGCGCTACGGCGCGGTGAAACCGTCCCGATCGCCTGGGGGCTGGCTGCCCGCCGGCGCCGGCGCCCCGTCGCGATGACGATCCTGGCCGGCGCCTGTGCTCTGGCGCCTCTCGCGGTCGCCCTCGGCGAGGGGTCCCAGCTTCAGCAGCCGCTCGCGATCGCCGTCATCGGCGGATTCGTCCTGTCGGGACCGCTCGTGCTCGCTGTCTTGCCGGCGCTCTACGCCGCCTTGGATCCGCACGGCCAGCTGGCCAGGGCGAGCTCTCCGCCGGCGCCCTGAGAGCCTGGAAGGCCGCCCGCTCGGTCGAAGCCGCTGCGCGTCGAGCCCTTCGGCTCGCGCCGGGCTCAAATCGGCTAGGCCGGCGGGAGGCCCGCCTCGATCTCGGCCTTGGGCACGGCGATGGCTGTCTCTTTGCGGCCGCGATCCACGCAGACGAAGCAAGCCTTGTACACGTCGTCGTAACCCATCTTCATCTCGCGGTCGGTGACGAAGACCTGCCGCGGGGGATAGGGAGCGTCCAGGCGGCGGAGTGTGACGAGGATGCCGCCCCGAATTCGGGTTCGCTCGCCCAAGGCGAAGCGATGCGGGGGCTGGGCGGTGCAGGCGAACCCGGCCGCTACCTCAGTTGACATGCTTGTGCTCGCCCGTTGGCTCCTTGTCGCTCTCCTTGGCGAGCGCCGCGAGCGCTTGGTCGAGCGTGTCGTAGATCCGGAACAGAGTATCCAGATGAGTGATTCTGAGGCCGGCGAGGATGCGGCGTTGAGGCGCCGCCAACAGGATCGGGCGCTTCTCGGCCTGGAATCGCTTGAGGGCGCCGACCAGGACTCCCACGCCGGTTGAGTCCATGTAGTCGAGCAGCGAAAGATCCAAGACCAGGGCTCCCCGTCGATCCCGGGCCGTGCGTTCGCAACTGTCGGCAAGGGCGCGCGCGGACTCGCCCACCTTGAGCGACCCTTCGACGCGCAGCACCGTGTGCTCCGGCCCTTCCTGCTCGGAGAGCTTCATCTGGCTGGTGTTGCGACGACGCCGGCCCTACGCCCCGGCCGGCGGCGCTGCCTCCCCATGGCGGACGAGAATGCCGCCTCGCGCGATCTCTTCGCCCGCCGACGTCACCTCTCCCTCGAACCGAATGACCTGCCCGAAGCGGGCAGCGATCCGGACGTCCACGCACAGGCTCTCGCCCGCGCGAGGGACCCGCTTCACCTCGAATCCGTCCAGGCCGGCGAGAAAGCCCCTCCGCCCGGCCGCCGGATCTCCGCCTTCCAACAGCAGCGCGGCCTGTGCGATGGCCTCGGCCAACAGGGCCGCGCCTCCCCATTGCTCGCCCATCGCCGCCCAGGCGTTCGATGTCACGTTGACGCGCGCTCGGCCGCGGGAGAAGTCGGCGTTGCGCTCCTCGAGCACCGTGTCGACGAAGCGAAACGGGTAGCCGTGCGGCATCGGCGCGGGCGCCTTCACGCGATCTTCTTCTGCTCGATGAAGTCCACCAGCGCGTTGACCGACGCGAAGGCCTTCACGCCCACTTCCTCGTCCTCCACCTTGATTCCAAACTCTTGCTCGAGGCCGAGCACCAGCTCCAGCGCATCGATCGAGTCCAACCCGAGGCCTTCGCCGAAGAGCGGCGCATCGTCCTGGATCGTCGAGGGTTCGATCTCGAGCTTCAAACGGCGCACGATCAGCTCTTTGACCCGCCCCGCGGTTTTCGGATCTGTCATTCTTTGCTCCGATTGAGATTATAGCCATGCCACGCGAGGCTTGGAGCACGAGTCACCACCGAGGCGAACGCGCTTCCCCACCCTCGCCCCTCGTCCCTCACCCCTTCTCCCCGAATCAGGCCATCCCTCCGTCCACGCGCCAGACCTGCCCCGTGACGTACGAGGCGCTTTCAGAAGCCAGGAAGCCGACGACGGCGGCGATCTCCTCGGGCGTTCCGAAGCGCCCCATCGGGATTCGCCCGAGGAACTCCTTGACCTCGGCCTCCTTCAGGTGAGCCACGATCTCGGTCGCCACCAGACCCGGGGCGACCGCGTTGACGGTGATGCCGCGCTTGGCCAATTCCAACGCGAGCGCCTTGGTCATCGCGATCAATCCTCCCTTGGCGGCGGAGTAGTTGGCCTGGCCGGCGTGTCCCGAGATCCCGCTGACCGACACGATATTGATGATGCGGCCCCAGCCGCGATGCAGCATTGGCCGCAAGAGGCTCTTGGTCACGCGGAACGCGCCCTTCAGGTCCGTATCCAAGACGACGTCCCAGTCCTCCTCCGTCATGAAAGGGAGCAGAGCATCCTTGATGACGCCCGCGTTGTTGACGAGGATGTCTGTTCCGCCGAAATCCGCTGCCACCCTGTCGGCAACCGCCTTCACCGCCTCCGGCTGGCGGACGTCCGCCACCAGGGCGAGCGCCTCTCCGCCTTCCTGCCGGATCTCGGCCGCGGTTTGCTCGGCGCGGGCGAGGTCCGTGCGGCAGGTCAGAACGATCCGTGTGCCGCCGCGCGCGAGCTCGCGGGCGATGGCGCGTCCGATTCCGCGCGAGCCGCCCGTCACGACGGCTGTCTTCTGGCGGACCGTCGGCGACTTCGGCGCAAGGCCAGGGCGAGGCTCGGCGTCGCTCACGTCTGGATGATATCCGTCAGACCCCCTTGCGCCGCGAGCGTGCCCGCCGGCCGGCAAGTCACGCTGCGATCGATCCAGCGCGCCATCTTCGTCAGCATTTCTCCCGGACCCACTTCGAGAAACATTCGGTGGCCGTCCGCGATCATGTGCTCGAAGGTCACGTTCCACAGCGTGGGCCAGCAAAACTCCGTGGCGAGAATCTCCCGAACGCGCGCGCCGGTCGTCACGGCTCGGCCGTCCGGGCCGTAGTAAGGGATCTGCGGATCGCGGATCGAACGGCAGCCTTCCACGACCGGAGCGATCGCCCGGGCCACGGGGAGCATCAGCTCGCTGTGAATCGGCCAGCTCATGGAGAGGGGAAGCACATTCAAGGCGCGCGGCGTCAGCGCCTCGAGCGCCGCCTCGACCGCAGGCCCCTGCCCGGTCAGGACGAACTGCGTGGCGGCGTTCACGTTGCCGATCCAGACGAGGAGCCCGTCGGTTCGAAGTTGCGCACAGACCTGCTCGACGAGCTCGCGCCGCGCCCCGACGACGGCCCCCATGCGCCCGCGGATGGACAGCCGCTCCGTCTCGCGCCAGACGGCGATCAAGAC
>Ga0335082_10001959_pt1 | contig 22109 bp, 17 predicted proteins | sample Lox_Sample_41_FD_206718 | JGI IMG/M metagenome (GOLD analysis project Ga0335082, IMG submission 206718) | Soil microbial communities from Loxahatchee National Wildlife Refuge, Florida, United States - Lox_Sample_4.1 | ecosystem: Environmental > Terrestrial > Soil > Wetlands | place: USA...
AACCTCGCCTGCCGGCAGGCGATCCAGTACGCGGCCAACCACCTCACGCTGCAGAACGCTTACGGCGGCCCGGTGGCCGGCGGCGCGATCGGCAGCACGGTCATGCCGCCGACCGTGGCCGGCTACCAGAACTTCGACCTGTACGAGGCGACCACGAAGACCCAGGGCGACCCGGCCAAGGCCAAGCAGCTGCTGCAGACCTGCGGCCAGCCGAACGGTTTCTCCACCGGAATCGCCTACCGCAGCGACCGGCCCACCGAGACCCAGGGGGCCCAGGCCCTGCAGCAGGCGCTGTCGGCGGTCGGCATCAAGACCACCCTGCACGGCTACCCGAGCGCCACGTACTTCACCAACTTCGCGGGCGTGCCGAAGTACATGAGCTCGCACAACATCGGGATCGCCTTCGGCGGCTGGGGTGCCGACTGGCCGGACGGGTACGGCTTCCTCAGCCAGCTGGTCAGCGGGCCGTCCATCGTCCCGGCCGGTAACACCAACATCGGGATGCTCAACGACCCGGTGGTGAACGACCTGTTCACCAAGGCCGCGGGCATCACCGACGAGACCCAGCGGAACGCGATCTGGGGCCAGATCGACCGCCAGGTCATGAAGGACTCGGTGATCGTGCCGATCGTGTACGCGAAGGCGCTGATCTACCGGCCGCCGTCGCTGACCAACGTCTATTTCAACCAGGCGTATCAGCTCAACAACTACGCCGTGCAAGGCCTGACGGGCGGCTGACCGGCTGACCTCAGAAATGAGTCCGTAGCGAGCGAAGAAAGCGGGTGAGGGTGCCGGTGCCCGGCGGGAGTAAGACCCCAGCCGGGCACCGGCGCGCGCCGTGGTCACATTCATCATCCGGCGGCTGATCGGCACGATCTTCCTGCTGATCGTGGTCAGCATGATCACTTTCGCCATCTTCTTCCTGATCCCGCGGCTGGCCGGGCAGAACACCTACCAGCTCGCCGCGCAGTACGTGGGCCGCAACCCGACCAGGGACGCGATCCTTCAGGTCGAGCGGCAACTGGGCCTGGCCGATCCGCTGTACCTGCAGTACGGCCGGTTCCTCCGGGGCATCGTGTTCGGCGCGCACTACCGGACCGGGCCGACCGATACCTACTGCCCGCCACCGTGCTTCGGCTACTCGTTCCGCAGCCAGCTGCCGGTGTGGCCGCAGATGATCAGCAGCGTCCCCGTGACGCTGTCGCTGGCCATCGGCGCGTCGGTGCTCTGGCTGATCGGCGGGGTGTCGATCGGGGTGCTCTCGGCGCTGCGCCGCGGCACGCTGTTCGACCGGTTCTCCATGGCCGTCGCGCTGGCCGGGGTGTCACTGCCGATCTTCTTCACCGGGCTGGTCGCCCTGGAGCTGTTCAGCTACAAGTGGCCGATCTTCCCCAACGTGCAGTACGTGCCCTTTACCGACAACCCGCTGCTGTGGGCGCGGAACCTGGTGTTGCCCTGGCTCGTCCTCGCCTTCCTGTACGCCGCGCTCTACGCCAGGCTGACCCGGGCCGGCATGCTGGAGACGATGAGCGAGGACTACATACGCACCGCCCGGGCTAAAGGCCTGCCCGAGCGCAGGGTGATCTTCAAGCACGGGCTGCGTGCCGCGCTGACCCCGATTGTGACGATCTTCGGCATGGACCTCGGGCTGCTGCTCGGCGGCGCCATCATCACCGAGGTGACGTTCTCGCTGCACGGTCTCGGCCTGTTCACCGTCCAGGCCATCAACAACCAGGACCTGCCCGAGATCCTCGGGGTCACCATGCTGGCCGCGTTCTTCATCGTGATAGCTAACCTGGTAGTGGATATCTTCTACGCCGTGCTCGATCCGAGGGTGAGGTTCTGATGCCGGACGCTCTCCTCGAGGTGCAGGACCTGCGGGTTCACTTCCGTACCCAGGACGGCCTGGTCAAGGCGGTGGACGGGGTCTCGTACAGCCTCGAGCGAGGCCGCACCCTGGGCATCGTCGGCGAGTCGGGCTCGGGGAAGAGCGTCACCAGCCTCGCCATCATGGGCCTGCACCACGGCAGCAGCGCGCAGATCAGCGGGCACATCCGGCTGGACGGCGAGGAACTCGTCGGCGCTCCGCCGGCCCGGGTGCGGGAACTGCGCGGCGACAAGATGGCGATGATCTTCCAGGATCCGCTGTCCTCGCTGCATCCCTACTTCCCGGTCGGCTCCCAGATCGTCGAGGCCTACCGGGTCCACCACCCCGACGCGACCAAGAAGCAAGCCCGCCAGCGCGCCGTCGACATGCTGGGCCGGGTCGGCATCCCGGAGCCGGCGGTCCGGGTGGACGACTACCCGCACCAGTTCTCCGGCGGCATGCGGCAGCGGGTGATGATCGCCATGGCGCTGTGCAACGATCCGGGGCTGCTCATCGCGGACGAGCCCACGACGGCCCTCGACGTCACCGTGCAGGCGCAGATCCTCGACCTGATCTCGGACCTGCAGGCCGAGTTCGGCTCGGCGGTCGTCATCATCACCCACGACCTCGGCGTGGTCGCCGAACTGTCCGACGACATCCTGGTGATGTACGCGGGCCGGGTGGTCGAGTACGGCTCGGCCGCGAGCATCTTCGCCCACCCGGGTCATCCGTACACCTGGGGGCTGCTCGCCTCGATGCCGCGCCTGGACCGGGACCGGTCCACCCGGCTGGTCCCGATACCCGGCACGCCGCCCAGCCTGATCAGGGTGCCGTCGGGCTGCCCGTTCCATCCGCGCTGCCGTTACAGCCAGCTCAACGGCGGCCGCAGCGAGACCGAGGTGCCCGAGCTGCATGAGACCGAAGAGACCGGGCACCTGGTGGCCTGCCACCTGACCGCCGCGGAGCGGACCAAGCAGTGGGGCCTGCTCTCGGCGGGCCAGGTTCCCGACGATGTCAAGGAACCGGTGCGGCAAGGCGGCGTTGAGGCATGAGCGAGCCGGGCGGAGACGGGAGCATGAGCGAGCAGGCAGACACGCCGCCGGCCGCGAAGGATGGCAACGGCGGCCAGCCCGCGGGCGACGTCCTGCTGAAGGTCACCGACCTGGTCCGGCACTTTCCGGTCACCCGGGGCGTGATCGTCAGGCGCACGGTCGGGGCGGTCAGGGCCGTGGACGGGATCAGCATGTCCGTGGTCAAGGGCCAGACGCTCGGCCTGGTCGGCGAGTCGGGCAGTGGCAAGACCACCACCGGCCGCCTGCTCACCCGGCTGGACGAGCCGACCAGCGGCCAGATCGTGGTGGACGGCCACGACGTCACGCACCTCCGGCAGGGCAAGATGCGCCCGCTGCGGCGCGAGATCCAGATGATCTTCCAGGACCCCTACTCCTCGCTCAATCCCCGGCACACGGTCGGCGCCATCGTGGGCGCCCCGTTCCGGCTGCAGAATGTCAAGACACCGGGCGGGATCAGGCACGACGTCCAGGAGCTGCTCGAGCTGGTCGGCCTCAACCCCGAGCACTACAACCGCTACCCGCACGAGTTCTCCGGCGGTCAGCGGCAGCGCATCGGGATCGCCCGCACGCTCGCGCTGCGGCCCAAGCTGATCGTCGCCGACGAGCCGGTCTCCGCGCTCGACGTGTCGATCCAGGCCCAGGTCATCAACCTGCTCGAGGACCTGCAGGACGAGCTGGGCCTGACCTACGTGGTGATCGCGCACGACCTGTCCGTGGTCCGGCACATCAGCGACCAGGTCGCGGTCATGTACCTCGGCAAGATCGTCGAGGTGGCCAGCCGGGACCAGCTCTACGCCAAGCCGCGGCACCCGTACACGGTCGCGCTGCTCTCCGCGGTGCCCGTGCCGGAACCGCTGACCAGCACGGAGGGCCAGCGGGAGCGGCGGCAGCGGATCAGGCTCGAGGGCGACGTGCCGAGCCCGCTCAACCCGCCGCCTGCCTGCCGCTTCCACACCAGGTGCTGGAAGGCGCAGCAGATCTGCCGGACGCAGGAGCCCCCGCTGGCCGAGCTCGTCACCGGCCACCAGGTCGCCTGCCACTTCCCGGAGAACACGCCGCAGCAGCCCGAGCCGATGACCCCGGCGGCCTCCAGCTAACCCCGCCCGCGCCTACTGGCCGTCCTGCTGCCTCAGGGTTCGGGCAGCGAGGGCTCGGGGATGGCCTCCTGATGGGAGGGCAGCACCTCCGAGGCGGGCGCCGATTCGGGCAGCGGCGGCGGGGTGCCGCCGAACTCCGGGCACAGCGCCTTGTGGTTGCACCAGTCGCACAGCCTGCTCGGCCGCGGCCGCCAGTCACCGGCGTCCCTAGCCCGCTCGATGGCCTTCCACAGCGCCGCGACCTTGCGCTCGGTGGCGAGCAGGTCGGACTCGTCGGGGGAGTAGCGCAGCACCTCGCCCTCGGCCAGGTACATGAGCTGGAGCAGCCGCGGCACCTGCCCGCGCAGCCGCCATATCACCAGGGCGTAGAACTTCATCTGGAACAGCGCGCTGGCCTCGTAGGCCTCCCGCGGCGCGCGGCCCGTCTTGTAGTCCACGATCCTGATCTCGCCGCCCGGCGCCACGTCCAGCCGGTCGATGTAGCCGCGCAGGCGCAGGCCCGACTCCAGCGTGGTCTCCACGTAGGCCTCGCGCTCGGCGGGCTCGAGCCTGCGCGGGTCCTCCAGCGTGAAGTACGCGTCCACGATGGCGCTCGCCGAGGCGAGCCACTCGGCCCGGTCGGCCTCGTTCTCGAAGAGCGCGACCAGATCCGGCTCCTCGGCGGCCAGCCGGTCCCACTCGGCGGCCAGCAGGGTCCTGCCCGCCTCCGGGATCCGCTCGGCGGCCGGCAAGTCGAACAGCCGCTCCAGCGCGGCGTGCACCAGCGTGCCGCGCGCGGTCGCGGTGGTGGGCGGCTCGGGCAGCCGGTCGATCACCCGGAACCGGTACAAGAGCGGGCACGTCATGAAGTCGGCCGCCCGGGACGGCGAAAGCGCGGGGCCGCGTGGGGCCTCCTCCGGCTCGGCGGCCAGTGTCTCGGTGGCCGTGGCTGATTTCTCCACAGCGCCACCGTAGGGCACGGCACCGACATTCGGGGGGACCTCGCACCGACCCGAACGGCCCGCACTCCACGTAGCATCGGTATCGTGGCAAGCACGACGCCGGAGAAGCCGCCCGCGACGGCGGAGAAGCCACCCCATCGCCGGGAAAGCGGCCCTGGGATTGTCGTCGCGCGCCCGTTCGGCATCCCGGTGTACGTCTCGCCGTACTGGTTCGTGATCGCCGGCGTCTTGATTTTCATCTACGCCAACGAAGTGGCCGCGACCCAGCACGGCGCCACCAGGTTCATCGTGGCGGCGGCCTTCGTGGTGCTGCTCTACGTGTCCGTGCTCATCCACGAGCTGAGCCACTCCCTGGTCGCGCGCTCCTACGGCCTGCCGGTGCGCCGCATACTGCTCTACCCGCTCGGAGGGTTCTCCGAGATCGAGCGCGAGCCGCCGACACCCGGCCGGGAGTTCGTGGTGTCCGCGGCGGGCCCGGCGCTGTCGCTGGCCCTGGCCGCCGTCGGTTTCGGCCTGATGCGCGTGGTCTCGCGGGATACCATCCCCGGCGCCCTGGTCTGGCAGCTCGGCTGGGCCAACCTGATAGTCGGGATCTTCAACCTGCTGCCCGGCCTGCCGCTGGACGGCGGCCGGATGCTGCGCGCGGCGATCTGGAAGCTGACCGGCCGCCAGTACACCGCCACCATCGCGGCCGCGTGGGCCGGCCGGCTGCTCGCCGTCAGCCTGTTCGTCATCCCGTTCGTGCTCGGCCAGGTGAACGGGAGGGGCGGGGACGTGTTCTCGGAGCTCTGGCTGGCGGTGATCGCGGTCTTCATGTGGACCGGCGCCGGGCAGGCCATCAAGGCGACCAGATTCCGCGAGCGCCTGCCCGCCCTGCAGGCCAGGCGGCTGGCCCGCAAGGCGGTTTCGGTGGCCGCGGACACCCCGGTGGCCGAGGCGATCAGGCGTGCCGAGGAGAACCAGGCCCGCGCGGTGGTGATCGTCGACCACGAGGACAAGCCGATCGCGATCCTCAACGAGACCGCGGTGATGGCCACCCCGGAGCAGCGCCGCCCGTGGCTGGAGGCGGGCGCGCTGGCTCGCACGCTCGAGCCGAGCCTGGTGCTGTCCGCTGACCTGTCCGGCCTGGCCCTGCTCGAGGCAATCCGCCGTGCCCCCGCCACCGAGTACCTCCTGGTCGAGCCCTCCGGCCAGGTGTACGGCGTGCTGGCCGCCCGTGACGTCGACCACGCTTTCGCTGGGGTATAACCAAGCATGACCAAACCGCGGCAGGGGCCGCTCACGCCGGGCGAGCCGGTCCAGCTCACCGACCCGAAGGGGCGCAGCCACCTGATCACGTTGCGGGCGGGCGCGTCCTTCCACACCCACCGGGGCACGCTGAGCCACGACGACATCATCGGCGGCCCGGACGGGAACGTGGTCAAGTCGCTGGGCGGCACCCCCTACGTCGTGTTCCGCCCGCTGCTGGCCGACTTCACGCTCGCGATGAAGCGCGGCGCGGCCGTGGTCTACCCCAAGGACGCGGCGCAGATCGTGGCGTTCGCCGACGTGTTCCCCGGCGCGCGGGTGCTCGAGGCCGGGGCGGGCTCGGGCGCGCTGAGCTGCTGGCTGCTGCGGGCGGTGGGGGAGCAGGGAACCCTGGTCTCGTTCGAGCGCAGGCCGGACTTCGCCGAGATCGCCCGGCGCAACGTGGAGCAGTTCTTCGGCGGTGCGCCGCCGACCTGGCAGCTGGTCAACGGCGAGTTCAGCCCCGAAGGGCTGGCCGACTTCGACCGGGTCATCCTGGACATGCTCGCCCCCTGGGACTGTGTGGACGCGGTCGCCTCGGTCCTCGCGCCCGGCGGCCTGGCCTGCTGTTACGTCGCCACCACGACCCAGCTCTCGCGTACCGTGGAGACCTTGCGCGGGCACGGCGGCTTCGACGAGCCGGCCGCCTGGGAGAGCCTGATCCGCGGCTGGCACGTGGAGGGCCTGGCCGTCCGGCCGCAGCACCGCATGGTGGGCCACACGGGGTTCCTGGTGACCGCGCGGCGGCTGGCACCCGGGGTGACCCCACCGCCCCGCCGGCGCAGGCCGGCCAAGGGGGCACAGGAAGAAGATCCGATGGGGGTCCGGGGAGATGGGTCTCTCCCAAGGGAGGTCCGGGAGATGGGTCCCCCCGGGACGGAGGGCGGGGGGATCCCGGAGGGACGTCCCCCGGGGACTGACCACGTTGATGCTAACGCCTTGTGATGCAGTTGTGACTTAGTGATAAATTTCGCGGGCAGCAAAACGGCGTCGATACGGTGCCGGGAGGTTAGGGAAGGCCCGTGAGTAGGTAGAGTCCAGTTAACGGTGCAGGAGGAGGTGAGGGCCGTGCCTACCAGAGATGAGAGCGGGCGCAGCCGGCACGAGGATGAGGTGAAGAGCCTTACCGCTCAGATCTCCTTCCTTGATGAGGAGATTGCCGTGCTGCGGCGCAGGCTAGCGGACTCGCCCCGGCAGGTCCGGCTCCTCGAGGACAGGCTGCGCGAGACCGAGGGCAGCCTCACCGGGGTCACGGCCCAGAACGAGCGGCTGGCCGCGACCCTGCGCGAGGCGCGCGACCAGATCGTCGCGCTGAAGGAGGAAGTGGACCGGCTGGCCCAGCCGCCGTCCGGCTTCGGCGTTTTCCTGCAGGCGAACGAGGACGATACCTGCGACGTATTCACCGGCGGCCGCAAGATGCGGGTGAACGTGTCCCCGAACGTCGAGCTGTCCGAGCTTCGCCCGGGCCAGGAAGTCGTGCTGAACGAGGCGCTCAACGTCGTCATCGCCCAGTCCTACGAGACGGTGGGCGAGGTCGTCATGCTCAAGGAGGTCCTCGCCGACTCCGAGCGGGCCCTGGTCATCTCCCAGGCCGACGAGGAGCGCGTGGTCCGGCTGGCCGAGCCGCTGCTACGCGAGACGCTGCGGGCCGGCGACTCACTCCTGCTCGAGTCCAGGTCCGGGTACGTCTATGAGCGGATCCCCAAGGCCGAGGTGGAAGAGCTCATCCTGGAGGAAGTGCCGGACATCTCCTACTCCGACATCGGCGGCCTGTCCGGCCAGATCGAGCAGATCAGGGACGCCATCGAGCTGCCCTACCTGCACGCCGACCTGTTCAAAGAGCACCAGCTCAAGCCGCCGAAGGGGGTCCTGCTCTACGGCCCGCCCGGCTGCGGCAAGACGCTGATCGCCAAGGCGGTGGCGAACTCGCTGGCCAAGCAGGTCGCGGCCAAGACGGCACAGGACGAGGGGACCAAGGAAGGCAAGAGCTTCTTCCTGAACATCAAGGGCCCCGAACTGCTGAATAAGTACGTCGGTGAGACCGAGCGGCACATCAGGCTCGTTTTCCAGCGGGCCAGGGAGAAGGCCAGCGAGGGCATGCCGGTCATCGTGTTCTTCGACGAGATGGACTCGATCTTCCGAACTCGCGGGTCCGGGGTGTCGTCCGACGTGGAGAACACGATCGTGCCCCAGCTGCTGAGCGAGATCGACGGGGTCGAGGGCCTGGAGAACGTCATCGTCATCGGCGCCTCCAACCGCGAGGACATGATCGACCCGGCGATCCTGCGGCCGGGCCGGCTGGACGTCAAGATCAAGATCGAGCGGCCGGACGCCGAGGCGGCCAAGGACATCTTCTCCAAGTACGTGCTGAAGGAACTGCCGCTGCACCCGGAGGACATGGCCGAGCACGCCGGGTCGGCGCAGGAGACCGTGGACGCGATGATCCTGCGCACGGTCGAGCGGATGTACACCGAGTCCGAGGAGAACAGGTTCCTGGAGGTCACCTACGCCAACGGTGACAAGGAAGTGCTGTACTTCAAGGACTTCAACTCCGGCGCGATGATCGAGAACATCGTGGCCCGGGCCAAGAAGATGGCCATCAAGGAGTTCCTCGAGACCGGCCAGAAGGGCATGCGGGTCAGCCACCTGCTGGCCGCCTGCGTCGACGAGTTCAGCGAGAACGAGGACCTGCCGAACACGACCAACCCGGACGACTGGGCCCGGATCTCCGGCAAGAAGGGCGAGCGCATCGTTTACATCAGGACGCTGGTCTCCGGCAAGACCGGGATCGAGGCGGGCCGGTCGATCGACACCGTGGCCAACACGGGACAGTACCTGTGATGGCTCAGGAAACCGTGTCAGCATGTCTCGTTCGCCCGTAACGGCATTAGGCTGCTTGGCATGAGCGTTCTTCGGGTGATGGGCACAGAGACGGAATACGGCATCTCCGTGCCCGGCCAGCCTGGGGCCAACGCGATGGTGACGTCATCCCAGATCGTTAACGCGTATCAGGCGGCCACCGCGGCCAAGGCGCGCCGGGCCCGCTGGGACTTCGAGGAGGAGAACCCGCTGCGGGACGCGCGAGGCTTCGACCTGACCCGCGAGGCCGCGGACTCCTCGCAGCTCACCGATGAGGATCTGGGCCTGGCCAACGTCATCCTCACCAACGGCGGGCGGCTGTACGTCGACCACGCTCACCCGGAGTATTCGGCGCCCGAGTGCACCAACCCGCTGTCGGTGGTGATCTGGGACAAGGCGGGCGAGCGGGTGATGGCGGAGGCCGCGGCCAAGGCCGCGACCGTGCCGGGCAGCGCGCCCATCCAGCTGTACAAGAACAACACCGACAACAAGGGTGCCTCCTACGGCTCGCACGAGAACTACCTGATGCGGCGCGGCACCCCGTTCGCCGACATCGTCAGGTTCCTGGTCCCGTTCTTCGTCTCCCGGCAGGTGATCTGCGGCGCCGGCCGGGTCGGCATCGGCGCTGACGGCCGCGGCTCGGGCTTCCAGATCAGCCAGCGCGCCGACTTCTTCGAAGTCGAGGTCGGTCTGGAGACCACGCTCAAGCGGCCCATCATCAACACCAGGGACGAGCCGCACGCGGACCCGGAGAAGTACCGGCGGCTGCACGTGATCATCGGCGACGCCAACATGAGCGAGGTGTCGACCTACCTCAAGGTCGGCACGACCGCGCTGGTGCTCGCGATGATCGAGAACAAGTTCCTGGGCAGCGACCTGTCGATCGAGGCCCCGGTGGCCGAGCTGCGCGCGATCTCGCACGACCCGGCCTGCCGCCGCCTGGTCACGCTCAAGGACGGCAGGAAGATGACCGCCGTCCAGCTTCAGGCCGAGTACCTCGAGCTGGCCCGCAAATTCACCGAGGACAAGTACGGGGACGACGTCGACGACATCACCGTCGACGTGCTGGACCGGTGGGAGTCGGTGCTGAACCGGCTGGCCGAGGACCCGATGCAGCTATCGAAGGAACTCGACTGGGTGGCCAAGCTCGAGCTGCTCGAGGGCTACCGGACCCGGGACGGCCTGGACTGGGACAATCCGCGGCTGCAGCTGGTCGACCTGCAGTACGCCGACGTGCGGCCGGACCGGGGCCTGTACAACCGGCTGGCCGCCCGGGGCCGGATGGTCCGGCTCACTGACGACGCGACTGTGAACCGGGCCATCGAGAACCCGCCCGAGGACACCAGGGCCTATTTCCGCGGCCGCTGCCTGCGCCAGTACCCGGAGTCGGTGGCGGCCGCCTCGTGGGATTCGGTGATCTTCGATATCCCGGGCCGTGAGTCGCTGCAGCGGGTCCCGACGCTCGAGCCGCTGCGCGGCACCCGAGCGCATGTCGGCGAGCTGCTGGACCGCTGCCGCAGCGCCGCTGAGCTGGTCGCCGCGCTCACTGGCCAGGAGTGACACGCCGCTCGTGAGCGGCTGAAACCCGGGCCACCCCAGATAATGAGTTCGTACCGATTTCAGGCTGGCGGGATTGGGCGGGACTCCCACGGGTGACGATAGCGTTGGGACTGACGGAGGTAGTCATATGGCAACGAAGGACACAGGCGGTCAGCGGCAGACCACGAGGCGCGCCGAGGAGACCGAAGAGACCGAGACCGGAGGCACCGAGGAAGTCAGGGAGCGGCAAGAAAAGCTCTCCGACGACGTGGACGCCATCCTGGACGAGATCGACGAGGTGCTCGAGGAGAACGCCGAGGAGTTCGTCCGGTCGTACGTGCAAAAGGGCGGCCAGTAGCCTCGACGGTCGCGGCGCCCGCTGGTTCGCCGTAGGCGGACGTGCTTGCGCCTCTCGCGTCCTGTCGCGCTCCGGCGTGGCAGTAGGGTCTGATGAGTACGCTCGCTACGACTACGGGAGGAGGTCCGCGTTGAGCTCGTATTTCGACGGCAGCCAGCCCGGCCCGTTCGGCGGTGGCCCGAGAGCATCCGGCCGGGGACAGGGTGCTTCAGGCGATACCCCGTCGGGTTTCCTGGGCCTGCAGACCTCCTCGTTCACCGACTTCCTCGCCGCGCACTCGCCCGGGCTGCTGCCCGGCCGGGTGATGCCCGCCGCCGTGCCCGTTCCCGGCGCTGACCCGGACCCGAGGGTTCCGGGACAGGCCATCCGGGACCTGCCGCACGCCACCACCATCGTGGCCGCCATCTGCGATGGGGGAGTGGTGCTGGCCGGGGACCGCCGGGCCACCGCCGGGAACATGATCGCGAAGCGGGACGTGGAGAAGGTCTTCCGCAGCGACGAGTTCTCCGGCATGGGTTATGCGGGTACCGGCAGCGTGGGGATCGAGTTCGTCCGCCTGTTCCAGGTCGAGCTCGAGCACTACGAGAAGATGGAGGGCCGGTCGCTGTCCCTGGAGGGGAAGGCGAACCGGCTGGCCTTCATGGTCCGGGGAAACCTGGGCGCGGCCATGCAGGGCCTGGTCGTGGTGCCGCTGTTCGTCGGCTACGACGAGGACGGCGGCCGGGGGAGGATCTTCAGCTACGACGTGGCCGGCGGCCCGTATGAGGAGCAGCGGTTCTACTCCATCGGCTCGGGATCCCTGTTCGCCCGGGGCGCGCTGAAGAAGCTCTACGTCGACGGCATGCAGCCCGCTGACGCCGTGCTGGCCTGCGTGCAGGCGCTGTACGACGCGGCCGACGACGACTCGGCGACCGGCGGCCCCGACCTGCCCCGGCGTATCTTCCCCATCGTCGCCACGATCACCGCCGACGGCTTCATGAAGCTCCCTGAGGCCGAAGCCGCGCAGGTCGCCGAGCAGGTCATACGGGAGCGGCTGACCAATCCCGATGGCCCCCGGGCGGCGCTGCGGAACGGTTAGCGTGCCCTCAGCCCTCCAGCCCATCCCGCCTCACGCCTAGGTAAAGGAAGCGTCCCCGGTGTCCATGCCGTTCTATGTGTCACCAGAACAGTCCATGCGGGACAAGGCCGACTACGCGCGGAAGGGCATCGCGCGGGGCCGCAGCTGCGTGGCGCTGCAGTATGCGGGCGGGATCCTGCTGGTGGCGCCGAACCCGTCCAGTGCGCTGCACAAGATCAGCGAGATCTACGACCGGATCGGCTTCGCCGCGGTGGGCCGCTATAACGAGTACGAGAACCTGCGCAAGGCCGGGGTCACCTACGCCGACATCACCGGCTACCAGTTCGACCGGCACGACGTGACGGCGCGCGGCATCGCCAACTGGTACGCGCAGACGCTCGGCACCATCTTTACCGAGAGCCCGAAGCCCTTCGAGGTGGAGATCGTGGTCGCCGAGGTGGGCGCCCGTCCCGCGGAGGACCAGATCTACCGGATCACGTTCGACGGCTCGGTGACCGACGAGCCCGGCTTCGTGGCCTTCGGCGGCCAGGCGGACCAGGTGTCCGCGGCGCTGAAGGAACGCTACTCCGACGACATGTCCCTGTCCGAGGCGTTCGCCGCCGCGCTGGCCGCGCTATCCGCCCCGGGCAATGGCGAGCGCACCGAGCGCACCGAGTTCGCCGCCGCCCAGCTCGAGGTGGCCATCCTCGACCGTGCCCGCGACCACAGGACCTTCCGCCGCATCCGGGCCGCCCGCCTGGAAGAACTGCTCGCCGAGGCCCGCTCCGCCCCCGCCGCCGAGGCTGCCGACGACTCCTCCGACGCCGCGCCTCCCGGTGCCGCTTCCTCCGGAACGGCCCCCTCCGGCACCCCTCCCACCGGCACCCCTCCCACCGGCCCGACCAGCTCGACTGGCCCCTCCAGCCCCAGCTCTCCCTCTGACACGGAGCCTCCCACCGGCCCCGCGCCGGGAGGCTCCGACCGCGGCACCGGCCTCGACGGCGGATCCCCGCTCTAGCCCGCGCGCCGCACCCGCGCCACCCGCGCCACCCGGGCGGTCCGGTAATGGTGTGACCGATGCGCAGCCGGGGATGCGTGATCTTCAGTGGACGCATCCGCCCGGGTGCGTGGCCCGGCTCCGAAGGGCGGCGCCGATGAGGGGCGCCCGTGACCCCCGCATTCTCTCGACTTGGCTCGCCTGCGGATGTTGTGAAAATTGAGGCCAGTGAGGTTCCGGCGGGCCCGGTCCGGTTCCGCGTTCCGGTCCCGTTCCGTGTTCTGTAGCGATTCCGGGGCTCCGTGGCGGTTCCGGGGCTCCGTGGCGGTTCCGGGGCTCCGTGGCGGTTCGGCGGCGGTTACCGCGCCCGCCGCGGCTTCACGGAGGCTTCCGGAGCGGCCGCGGCTCGCTCCAGCGCGCACCCTTACAGCGGGATGTTGGCGTGGTTGCCCTTCAGTTGAGGCGCCTCGGCGATGGCCCGGGCCAGCTCACGGCGCGTCTGGCTGGGCTCGATGATCGCGTCGACGACCCCGAGATCCACGGCGCGCTGCAGGCCGCCCGCGGTGGCCTCGTGCTCGGCGGCCAGCCGCGTCTCGGCTTCGTGCAGTTGCTCCGGTGGTACGGAGGCGAGCGTGCGCCGGTGCAGGATGCGGACCGCGGCGACCGCGCCCATCACGGCGATCTCCGCGTTTGGCCAGGCAAACACGTGGGTCGCGCCTAGTGAGCGGGAGTTCATCGCGATGTACGCGCCGCCGTAGGCCTTGCGGGTCACTAGCGTCACCCGCGGCACCGCGGCCTCGGCGAAGGCGTGCAGTAGCTTGGCGCCCCGGCGGACCACGCCGTCCCATTCCTGGCCGACGCCGGGCAGGTAGCCGGGGACGTCCACCAGGACCACGAGCGGTACGCCGAACGCGTCGCACATCCGCACGAAGCGCGCCGCCTTCTCGGCCGAGGCGGCGTCCAGGCAGCCGCCGAGCCGCATCGGGTTGCTGGCCACCACGCCGACCGTGCGGCCGGCCAGGCGGCCGAGGATGGTCACGATGTTCGGCGCCCAGCGGGGGTGCAGTTCGACCCCTGGCGTGTCGAGCAGCTTGCCGGTCAGCAGGTGCACGTCGTACGCGCGGCGGGCCGAATCGGGCAGCAGGTCGGTCAGGTCGCGCTCCTCCGCGTCCTCGGCGATCTTGCCCTGGTCGCTGAGCATGGCCGCCAGCTCACGCGCCCGGTCCAGAGCCTCCGCATCGGTCGACGTCACCAGGTGTACCACGCCGGACCGGCGGCTGTGCGGCTCGGGTCCGCCGAGCCGTTCCATGTCCACGTCCTCGCCGGTCACCGAGCGCACCACGTCCGGGCCGGTGACGAAGATGCGACCCTGCCCGGACAGGATCACGATATCGGTCAGTGCGGGACCGTAGGCGGCACCGCCGGCGGCCGGCCCGAGCACCACCGAGATCTGCAGCACCCGCCCGGAGGCCTGGGTCATCGCCGCGAACACGGTACCTACGGCGTGCAGGCTGGCCACGCCCTCGGCCAGCCGGGCCCCGCCGGAGTGCCACAGGCCCACGATCGGGACGCCACGCGAGGTGGCCTCGGCGTAAGCCGCGACGATCGTGGCGCAGCCCGCGGTGCTCATCGCGCCACCCTGGACCCGTGCGTCGGAAGCGAAGGCCACCACGCTCAGGCCATGTACCAGGCCGGTGCCCGCGACCACCCCGCTGCGTTCCTCGGCCGGGAGGATCTGCAGCGTGCCAGGGTCGAACAGGGCCGCCAGGCGCTCCTGCGGGTCGCGCGGCAGCCCAGCCGGCAGCCCAGCCGGCAGCCCAGCCGGCAGGGCGGCAGGCAGGGCGGCAGGCGGCTCGGCCGACGGGGACATCTGCGACGGGACGGCCGCGGCCGCCGGGCTCTGATCCAGTGCGCTCATCTCGGGTCTCCCTCTTACCGGTCAGCCGGAACGAAGCCAGGACGATGGGTGCCCGGACCGGGTCCGGCACCCGGGAAAGGCGCCCGGGAAAGGCGTATGGTCAGGCGGCGGTGAAGGCCAGCGACACGTTGTGGCCGCCGAACCCGAACGCGTTGTTCAGCACCGCCATCGGCTCGGAGCCGCGCTTGCTGAGCGGCCGCGGTTCGGTGGCGACGTCGACCGGCACGTTCTCGTCTAGGTCGTCGAGGTTGATGGTGGGCGGGGCGACGTGCTCGCGCAGCGCGAGGATGGCGGCCACCGACTCAATGGCGCCCGCGCCGCCGAGCAGGTGCCCGGTCATCGACTTGGTGGACGTGACGACCACGCCGTCGACGGCCGGGCCGAGCGCCTTGGCCAGCGCCTGCGCCTCGGTCGCGTCACCCTCGGGGGTGGAGGTGGCGTGCGCGTTCACGTGCACCACCTGGGCCGGGTCGACCTGGGCGTCGGCCATCGCGCGGGTGATCGCCGCGACCACGCCGGCCCCGTCGGGCGCCGGGTGGGCGATGTGGTACGCGTCCGAGGAGTAGCCGGCCCCGGCCGCGATGGCGTACACGGTAGCGTCGCGCTGCCGCGCGTGCGAGAGCGACTCGAGCACGAGCATGCCGGCTCCCTCGCCGAGCACGAACCCGTCCCTGGCCTTGTCGAACGGCCGGGACGCCCCCTCCGGGTCGTCGTTCCTGGTGGACATGGCCCGCATCACCGCGAAGGCCCCGATGTTCAGCGGCATGATGGCCGCCTCGGTGCCGCCGGCCAGCACCACGTCGGCCCGCCCCGAGCGGATCATGTCGATGCCGTAGCCGATCGCCTCGGCACCGGAGGCACACGCGCTGACCAGCGCGTGGGCCCCGGCCTTGGCGCCCAGCTCGATGCTGATCCAGCCGGCCGCGCCGTTCGGCATCAGCATCGGCACCGTATACGGCGAGATGCGCTGCCAGCCCTTTTCCTTGAGCGTGTCGTACGCGGTCAGCGTCGAGCCGATACCGCCGATCCCGCTGGTGACGGCCACGCCGAGCCGCTCGGGGTCGACGGCGGGCGTGCCCGCGTCGGCCCAGGCCTCGCGCGCGGCCACCAGCGCCAGCTGCTCGCAGCGGTCCATCCGGCGGGCCTGCACGCGGCCCACTATCTCGACCGGATCGGCGGCCGCCTCCGCGGCGAACCGCACCGGCAGTGACTCCGCCCACGGCTGGCTGAGGGAGTGCACGCCGCTGCGACCTGCCAGCATCGCCGACCAGGTCGACGCGACATCCCCGCCGAGCGGGGTGGTCGCGCCGAGCCCGGTAACGACGACGGTCTCGCGCCCTTCGGTCACGCCGAGCCTCCGGCGTTCTTGCTGACGTAGTTCACCACGTCCTGCACCGTGGTGAGGTCCTTCAGCTGGTCGTCAGGGATCTCCACGCCGAACTTGTCCTGAGCGGCGACGGCGATCTCGACCATGGACAGCGAGTCGATGTCCAGGTCGTCGACGAAGCTCTTGCTCGGCGTCACCTCGTTCGCGGGCACGCCGGCGATCTCCTCGACGATTTCACCAAGCCCGGCGAGAATCTCCTGCTCGTTCATGCCTGTAGCTCCTTGTCTGATGTGTTCGTACTGGTCTGCGGGCCCCAGGCGATCCCAGTCGGTCCCAGGCGGCCCCGTGCGAGGCGGTGGGTCAGCCGACTGGGCTGGGCGCGGCTAGGGTACCGTGATCACCTGCGCCGCGTAGCACATCCCCGCGCCGAACCCGAGCAACAGGGCAGGCGACCCCGATTTGAGCTCTCCGCGCTCGGCCATCCGCGACAGCGCCAGCGGGATCGAGGCCGAGGACGTGTTACCCGCGTGCACGATGTCGTCGGCCACGCGCTCGCGGGGCACGCCGAGCCTGCGCGCGATGGCCTCGACGATCCGCAGGTTCGCCTGGTGCGGGACGAACGCGGACAGCTCGCTCACCGAGACGCCGGCCCGCTCGCAGGCCTGCGCCGCGATCGGGTGCAGGGTCGTGGTGGTCCAGCGGAACACCGCCTGGCCCTCCTGGTGCAGGAACGAGTTCCGGTCGGCGATGGCGATCTTCTCCGCCATGTCCCCGGCGCTGCCCCAGGCGACCGGGCCGATGCCGGGCGGCTCGCCGTCCGCCACCGGCCCGACCACCGCGGCGCCGGCCCCGTCAGCGAAGATGATGCAGGTGGAGCGGTCCGTCGGGTCGATCCAGGCGGTCATCTTCTCCGATCCGATGACCAGCACGTGCCGGGCGCTGCCCACCCGGATCGCGTCGGAGGCGCTGGCCATCGCGTAGCAGAAGCCAGCGCAGGCGGCGTTGAGGTCGTAGGCGCCGGGCGCGACGATGCCGAGCCGGTGCGCGACCACGGCGGACACGTTCGGTATCAACGCCTCGGTGCTGCAGGTGGCCACGATGACCAGGTCGATGTCGCCGGGGGACAGGCCGCTTCCGGCCAGCGCCTTGGCTCCGGCTTCGAAGGCCATGTCGGTCACGGTCTCCTCGGGACCGGCGAACCGGCGGCTGACGACGCCGACCCGGCTGCGGATCCACTCGTCGCTCGTGTCGACCCGGGCGGCCAGGTCATCGTTGGTGACCACGTTGCCCGGCTGATAGCCGCCGAGCGACAGGATACGGGCGCCCGAGGCCGGCGGGAACGGGGAACCTGAGGATGTCATGCGCCTTCGCTCCCTTCCGGAGGGACCCATCCCCCCGGACCCCCCTTGGATTGCACGCGGACGAGCGGCTGGCCCTCGCTGACCGGGTCCCCGTCTTCCACCAGCCACTCGATGATCTCCACCGGTCTCAGGGCCCAGGGTGCAGCGACCGGATGCTCCGCACCGCGCGCTACCACCGTGCCGAGCTGCTGCTGATCCGCCCCTGACCGGAACGTCCCCGTGGCCGGCGCCACGATCAGCCGCCACTCCGGCAGGTGGCCGTGCCCGTGGGCATCAGGTTCGGCGAGGTGCCCGGCGATCAGGTCGCGGGCGGCGTCGAGCTGCTCCGGGGTCTTGATCGCCAGCTGGGCCACGCCAGGCAGCGCCCGGCGGGCCAGGCCGGTCAGCGTCCCGGCCGGCGGCAGCTCGATCAGCGCGGTCACGCCGAGATCGGCCATGGTCCGCATGCACAGATCCCAGCGCACCGGCGCGGCGACCTGGGCGACGATGCGCTCCAGCCACTCCTTGCCGGTGGTGACCGCGGCTCCGTCGGCGTCGGACAGCAGGGTCATGGCCGGATCGGTCACCGCGACGTCAGCCGCCGCGTCTCGCAGGGCAGCCACGGCCGGGGTCATGTGGCGGGTGTGGAAGGCCCCCGCGACCTGCAGCGGGCGCAGCCGCGCCCCGGCCGGCGGGTCGGCCGCGAAGGCGTCCAGCTCGGCCAGGGTCCCGGCCGCCACGATCTGGCCGGCCGCGTTGACGTTGGCGGGCGTCAGGCCGTGCCGGGCGATCGTCGCGAGCACCGCCTCCTGATCACCGCCGAGCACCGCCGTCATCCCGGTCGGCTCGGTCGCCGCGGCCATCGCCATGGCCCGGCCGCGCACCGCGACCAGGCGCATCGCGTCGTCGGCGGTGAGCACGCCGGCGATGACCCCGGCGGCCAGCTCCCCGACGCTGTGTCCGGCGGCGGCGTCCGCGGGCAGCTGGCCGCCCGAAGAGCCGGAAGAGCCGGAAGAGCCGGAAGAGCCGGAAGAGCCGGAAAGGGCCGAAGCGGCCGCGATCGCGGCGGCCACGAGCAGCGGCTGCGCCACCGCCGTGTCCTTGATCTCGTCCGCGCTCGCGGTCGTGCCGAACCTGACGAGATCGCAGCCAGCCAGCTCGGAGGCCCTGCCGAGGAGCTCGGCCACCCCGGGCAGTTCCAGCCAGGGCGCCAGGAAACCGGGCGTCTGCGCACCCTGCCCAGGCGCGGTGATGATCAGCATCCCTTAACCCTGCCCTGTAGGACATCGCTAGATGAATGTCGGACAGTACGAAGTTGCGCGACGAAAATTTGTAGAATACCTCTATCTAGCGGTCATTCAGGTGTCACCACTATGTCACCGCGTGCAGTGCCGGTCCGGGGGGACGACCCTTTCCTCCGGGGGGACCCATCCCCCCGGACCCCCCTTGGGAACCCCCCGATCACGGGGGGGCTGCCCGCCCCCCCGTACCCCCCTGGCCCGGGCCCGGGAGACGCCCCAGCACGATGGCCACCCACAGGGTGAAGCCGTCCCGCCCCGACGACGGGACGTAATCGGTGAGCTCCGCGACGCGGCGCAGCCGGTAGCGGACCGTGTTCGGGTGCACGAACAGCAGCCGGGCGGTGGCCTCCAGCGAGGAGCCCTGCTCTAGGTAGGTCATGAGGGTGTCGAGCAGCGCGTGCCCGCCGCCGACCAGGGGCTCGTAGACGTCGCTGATCAGCGCCGCCCTCGCCTCGGGGTCGCCGTCCAGGGCACGCTCGGGCAGCAGGTCGTCCGCCCCGGCCGGGCGCGGGGCCTCGGGCCAGGCGGGAGCGGCACGCAGCGCGGCCAGCGCGGCGCGCGCGGAGACCGACGCGGCCCGCAGGTCGCGGACCAGCGGCCCGGCGATGACCGGTCCGGGCCCGAACCGGCCCGCGAACCGCTCGGCCGCGGCGATCGGGTCGTCGGTGCCGCCCAGGACCAGGATCAGCCGGTTCTCCTGCACGCCGGCCAGCAGGTCGAGGCGGGCCCGCCTGGCCTGAGCGCGGATCTCGTCGATGTGCGGCTCCGCGCCGTCGGCAAGACCGTCTTCGATCGTGCCCACCACGACCACAACGGGGGAAGACGACCAGTTCAGCGCCGAGGCCCAGGAGTGCAGCGAGTCCTCGCTCACCCCGCGGACCAGCGAGTCCACCACGAGCGCCTCCAGCCGGGCGTCCCACGCGCCGCGCGCCTCCGCCGTCCGCGCGTACACCTGCGCCGCGCTGAACGCGATCTCCCGGGCGTAGGTGAGCACCGCCTCGCGCAGCTCCGCCTCGCCGCCGGGCGCGGCCAGCTCGTCGACCTGGGCCTCCACCGCGTCGATGATCACCCGCACCATCTCCACCGCGTGCTGCAGGCTGACCGCGCGGGCCAGTTCGCGCGGCGCGGTGCCGAACACCTCGGTCAGGGCCGGCCGGTTCCGCTCCGGATGCCTGATCCAGTCGATGAACGCGGCGATGCCCGCCTGGGCGACCAGGCCCAGCCAGGACCGGTTCTCCGCGGACAGGTTGCGGAACCACGGCAGCCGCTCGTCCAGGGCCGTGATCGCCGCCGTGCCGAGCGCCCCGGTGGCGCGCTCCATCCGGCGCACGGTCTCCGCGTGCACCCGCGGCCGAACGCTGGCTGGAGCCTGTTCGTCCTCCGTAATCCGCTCCTTGAACAGCAGCCTAGGAGAGCGCCTCGCTCACCGGCAGGTCGAGCCGGTACTTGGCGATCGCCCGAGCCGGAAGGTCCGCGTCCACCGCACCGCTGCGAGCCAGTTCCCACAGCACCGCCACCGTGATGGATTCGGCGTCCACGTGGAAGAACCGCCTGGCCGCCGGGCGGGTGTCGGAGAACCCGAACCCGTCGGTGCCGAGCGAGGTGAACGTGCCGGGCACCCAGCGGGCGATCTGGTCGGGCACCGCCTTGATCCAGTCGGATACCGCTACCACCGGGCCCGGGGCGCCGGAAAGCACCGAGGAAACATACGGCTCGCGGGATGGCTCGTCCGGGTTCAGCATGTTCCACGCCTCGCAGGCCAGCGCGTCCCGGCGGAGTTCGGTCCAGGAGGTGGCCGACCACACGTCGGCGGACACGCCCCAGTCCGCGGCGAGCATCTCCTGGGCCGTCAGGGCCTGGCGCAGCGCCACCCCGGAGGCGAGGATCTGGGCCCGGGGCGAGGAAACGCCGGACCGTTCGGCCTCACCGGACGTGGGGACCAGCCAGCTCGGCACGGCCGGCTCGTCCGTGGCCGTCTCCGCGCCCCCAGCCGCCGCCGAGTACAGGTACAGCCCGCGCAGGATGCCCTCCTCCAATGCCGCCGTTCCGCCGGGGAAGCCCGACGGCTCGGCGGGCTGCGGGTACGGCTCGTTGTAGACGGTGAGGTAGTAGAAGATGTTCTCGCCGTCCGGGTGCTCAGCGGTGGCCTCGTACATCCGGCGCAGCGCGTCGCGCATCACGTAGGCCAGCTCGAACGCCCAGGCGCAGTCGTAGGATACGCACGCCTCGCTGACCGAGGCCAGCAGCAGCGAGTGCCCGTCGTTGTGCTGCAGGCCCTCACCGGCCAGGGTGGTCCGGCCGGCCGTCGCGCCGAGCAGGAAACCCCGCCCGAGCTGGTCGCCGAGTGCCCACATCTGGTCCCCGGTCCGCTGCCAGCCGAACATCGAGTAGAACACGTACACCGGGATCATGTGCGTGCCGTGCGTCGCGTACGAGCTGCCCGCGGCGATCACCGAGCCCATCGCGCCCGACTCGCTGATGCCCTCGTGCAGGATCTGGCCCGTCTCGGACTCCTTGTAGGACAGCAGCAGGTTGCGGTCCACCGCGTCGTAGCTCTGCCCGGACGGGGAGTAGATCTTGGCCGTCGGGAACAGCGAGTCCATGCCGAACGTCCTGGCCTCGTCCGGGATGATCGGCACGAACCGGTCCTTGATGGCCGGGTCCTTCATCAGCTCCTTGAGCAGCCGGACGAACGCCATCGTGGTGGCCACGGCCTGCTTGCCCGAGCCCTTGCGGAGCTCCTCGTAGACCGTGTCGGGCGGCTGCGGCAGCGACTTGGCCCGGACCACCCGGCGGGGGAGCACCCCGCCGAGCGCGGCCCGCCGCTCGCGCATGTACTGGATCTCGTCGGAGTCCTCGCCCGGGTGGTAGTACGGCGGCAGCTCGGCCTCCAGCGCCGAGTCACCGATGGGCAGGTAGAGCCGGTCCCTGAACTCCTTGAGCTCGGCCACGGTGAGCTTCTTCATCTGGTGGGTGGCGTTGCGCGCCTCGAAGTCCTTGCCCAGCGTCCAGCCCTTGATGGTGTGCGCCAGGATGACCGTGGGCTGGCCGGTGTGCTCCCGCGCCGCCTTGAACGCCGCGTACACCTTGCGGTAGTCGTGCCCGCCGCGGGACAGGCCGCGCAGCTCGTCGTCGGACAGGTGCGCCA
>Ga0335082_10001960_pt1 | contig 22098 bp, 15 predicted proteins | sample Lox_Sample_41_FD_206718 | JGI IMG/M metagenome (GOLD analysis project Ga0335082, IMG submission 206718) | Soil microbial communities from Loxahatchee National Wildlife Refuge, Florida, United States - Lox_Sample_4.1 | ecosystem: Environmental > Terrestrial > Soil > Wetlands | place: USA...
GTCGGACGACCCGGTCAGCCGGGAGGCGAACTCGGGCAGCGTGGCGGGGCGGCCGCGCCAGAAGTCGCGGATGGTGTCCCGGTACTTGCCGTTCCACTCACTCCACAGCGGCGGGAAGTTGCCGACCTGATAGCCGCCGTCGCCCACGTCCCACGGCTCGGCGATCAGCTTCACCTGGGACACCACGGGATCCTGCTGGACCAGGTCGAAGAACGCCGACAGCCGGTCCACCTCGTGCAGTTCGCGTGCGAGCGCGGAAGCGTGATGGAACCTGAAGCCGTCGACATGCATCTCCAGCACCCAGTACCGCAGCGAGTCCATGATCATCTGGAGCACGTGCAGGTGCCGCATGAGCAGGCTGTTCCCGTAGCCGCTGTAATCGAGATGGTAGCGCCGGTCGCTGTCGGCCAGCCGGTAGTAGGCCGCGTTGTCGATGCCGCGGAAGGACAGCGTGGGTCCCAGGTGGTTGCCCTCGGCGGTGTGGTTGTAGACCACGTCGAGGATCACCTCGATGCCCGCCTGGTGCAGCGCGCGGACCATGGTCTTGAACTCCTGCACCTGCTGGCCGCGGTGGCCGCTGGCCGAGTAGGCGTTGTGCGGGGCGAGAAAGCCGATGGTGTTGTAGCCCCAGTAGCTGCCCAGGCCCTTGTCGTTCAGGTGGCTGTCGGTGACGAACTGGTGCACCGGCATCAGCTCGACCGCGGTGACGCCGAGCCCCTTCAGGTGCGAGATGACCGCGGGATGTGCCAGGCCCAGGTAGGTGCCGCGCTGCTCGTCGGGGATGACCGGGTGCTGCCGGGTCAGGCCGCGGACGTGCGCCTCGTAGATCACGGTCTCGTAGTAGGGGGTGCGCGGCGGCCGGTCCAGGTTCCAGTCGAAGTACGGGTTCACCACCACCGAGCGCGGGACATACGGCGCGGAGTCGGCGTTATTCCGCCGGTCGGGGTGCCCGAACTGGTAAGAGAACACCGGCTGGCCCCAGCTGACCTGGCCCTCGATCGCCTTGGCGTACGGGTCGATGAGCAGCTTGTGCGGGTTGCAGCGCTTCCCCTCGGCCGGGTGGTACGGGCCGTGCACCCGGTACCCGTACCGCTGGCCCGGGCTGACGCTGGGCAGGTATCCGTGCCAGACGAACCCGTCCACCTCGTGCAGGTCGACCCGCGTCTCAATGCCGTCGTCGTCGAACAGGCAGAGTTCGACCCGGTCGGCTACCTCGGAGAACAGCCCGAAGTTGGTCCCGGCTCCGTCATACGTGGCACCCAGCGGGTAGCTGTCGCCCGGCCATACGGCAGTCGCCGCCAAGTGTTTCCCATCCCTCTCGCTGAACACCCGTTCCGATCATCACACACCTTCCCACCCCCGCGACGATCACACGGAATGATCCCGGCCCATAGCCGGAGGGTAAGAATGCGATAGCGCGGAGTTCGGGACGCCGCGTTTCCCGTGCGTACGCGCAGCGTTTCTGGCCACCACGACCCGCAGGATATCCGATGTGACGTCTTAACCTCAAAAAAACATTCGGATCATATAATACAGCTCGCAGGGCCATCAAGCCCGACGCGATCGGAGTGGAGCTAGCCACCATAGGTGCCACCTGCATGGGTGCTGGGGCAGTTCAGATCGCAGGTCTTAATCAGGACGTCTAGGCCAATCCCGGTTCGACGGCGGGTACCCGGTGATTAGGCTTGGCGCCTTGCTGCTGGCTGGCAGAGTTTCATCCAAGCACGAGTCAGATTTGTTCGCCGGTGAGATGATCGCGCCCTCCGGAGAGTCAGTTATGCGGTGGTTTGTGGATTCAACACCATATACCCAAACCAGATGACGGCCACCCAGATAGCCTTGGCGATACATACGAGCTAAATATTCCTGCGAACCCATCGGGCGTATATCGGTTCTAGTGCCATTACAATCGGGCCGTGGTCGCCCATTTCCCTACTCGGTTATCGAGCGGCATCATGTACCGCGAACCCTCCCGTGCACTAGCACGTGACATACCTTGGCTATCTCCGAAATACAGCTATTCGTTACCGGGCGCCCCGTACTTATTTGTTTACTCAGAATTCTCGCCATCCTTGCCATAGCGGATGGCTGATGGAGGGCTACAGGGCCAATGTTTTGCGGCGGCCCGCGGGCGGGCCAGGCAGCTGCCCGCGGGACCGAGGCCGGACGCTATCTTGCACCTCGACCGCCTCTTCCAGGGCGTCATGTCACCCGAACCACAGGACAGCCTTGTTAGTTCGATGTTACGATTGGGTCTCACCAACGCGGCAGAACGACTGCAATCTGTCCGCATTCGTCCACGACTGTCTTTTAACGTCGCTAGGTCTACGAGTTTAGCCACACAACCCGCCGGTGTGGCAAAGTGCAACCTGCGTGCCGGTGGCGGCATGATTCCTCTGAGTCCGCAGCCGTCGGGTCTACTTCGGAACCAGCGACGAAGGCGGTCTCGCCTTTCCGCTACATACAATCCGGAGATACCCATGATTGCACAGCAGCAAGACATGAAGACGGCAATACCCGACTTGAGAGATCTTCCGCTGGACCGGCTGGCGGAACTAGGCGGCACGCCTCTCGCGCAGTCTATTGCCCTTTACCGGGAACGGCTCAAGGAGAATGGTGTCCCGCTAAGTTCTTTTAATGCGAGGATATAGGAACCCGGACGGATGAACAAAAGGGTCGCCGACCTTAAGTCCCACCGGCTACCGGAAACGGCATTCACCACTCTTGCCGCTGGGCGGGGTGACCCGGCCGTGATTCGCCTGCTCCAAGGGGCGCAGCACAGTAAGCACATCATGTTGCTGCACGCCATCGCCGAAGCCGCCGGCGATGGCGACCCGGCCGACCGGGGTGTAGCTGCCTTCCAGGCCGGATACGAATTGCTCACCCGGATCCAGGCGGCCGATCCCGGCGCCGCCACGTGGCTGCTGGGCCTGCCGCACCTGGGTGGCTGGGCCCACGACGGCCTGATACGGCTCGATCAGGGCTCGGAACCCGATTTCGCGTACCTGGCCTGCGCTGCGGCGGCCGCTGCGGTCCGCGCCGGGGTCCCGTTCGAGCTGGACGCCCCGGTTCGCGACGGCCACGTCCTGCTGCCCGGCCTGGGCCGCCTGGCCGTGGGCGACCAGGCCGCCTGGGTCCGGCTACGTTACGACGGCCAGCAACTGGCCGCCGGCGATGGCGTGGTGGTGTCCCGGCTCGTCCTGGGGCCGGACTACGGGTCGGGCCAGCCGGTCCCGCACTGGCGCGGGACGCCTGCGATCCGCGTGCTGGCGGGCGGCCTGGCCTGGGACGTCCTGCTGGTCACGGACGACTCGTACCTTGATCGCTACACGCTTCCGATGTCTGCCGGGCTATCCGGTCATGAGCTGCGGCGGTGGCGGCAGCTCGTCCAGGCCGCCTGGGAGGTGCTGGTACGCCATCATCGCTGGGCCGCCGAGCCGATCGCGACCGGGGTCTCGGTCATCGTCCCGCTGACCCCGCAGTCCGAAACCGACCTGATCAGCGCGACCAGCCCGGCTGCCTTCGGCGCGATCGCGACATCCTGGCCGCCCGACCCGGTAACCATGGCGGAAACGCTCGTCCACGAATTCCAGCACGTCAAGCTGTGCGGCCTGCTGGACATGGTGCCGCTGACCGAACCCGGGGCGGAGAAGGTCTACGCCCCGTGGCGGCAGGATCCCCGGCCGGCCGGCGGCCTCCTCCAGGGAATCTACGCCCACCTCGGCATCGTCCGTTTCTGGCAGTCGCAACGGCAGGCCGAGACCGATCCGGATCACATCCTCCGTGCCCACGTCCAGTTCGCCCGCTGGCGGGCGGCGGTCGAGTGCGCCGTCGATACCCTGCTGCAGACCGGCTGCCTGACGCCGGATGGCGTACGATTCACCAGCCTGCTGCGCGACCAGGACATAGCCCATGCCGACGAGCCAGTACCCGCTCCAGCCCAGGCAATCGCCAGAGAAGTCGCCCTGGACCACCAGCTGACCTGGCAGATCCGGCACGCGGCGGCCGACCCGGTAGCCGTGGCGAAGCTGGCGGAGGCCTATCGGCGGGGTGAGCCGTTCCCGCGGCAGGACTACCCCGAGATCTGGGTGCAGGAGGATGTCCGCAAGCTCGGCTCCAGCGTGCGGAGCCGGCTGCTGAACATGAGCTACCTGGAGCCCGCGCGATACCGCGAGCTGTGCGCGGACGGAGTGCTCCCGCTCAGCGGGGCCGACCGCCTGCTGCTCGGCCGGGACGCCGAGACCACGGTGCGGGGCTATCGTGACTTGATCACCGGCTCGGCCGATCCGCAGCCGGACGCATGGGTCGGGCTGGCCCTCGCGCTGCACCGGCTCCCGACGTCGGCTCCCCAGCACGCATTCGCCGCCCATCTGCCGGTCCTGTTCGATCTCCACTCTCGTCTCGGCGCCGGGCATGATCCGCTGGACTTGGCGGGCTGGTTCGGATGACCGGGCATTTCGCCCCGTGGCCGCTTCAGCAACTTGACGTCGCGGATGCGCGTAAGGCCGGCCACGAGCCAGTGCCGTTTCAGCAGTTCATCCTCAAGATCCACAGTCGCTGCAATCTGGCCTGCACGTACTGCTACGTGTATGAAATGGCGGATCAGGGCTGGCGTGAGATTCCCCGGCTGATGAGCCCGGCCGTCATCGAGATGACCGCCAAGCGCATCGACGAGCATGTCCAGGCACACCACCTGCCGAGCGTCGACGTGATTCTGCACGGCGGTGAGCCGCTGCTGACCGGGACGCGGTGGCTCACCGAGCTGACCGGGCTGCTGCGAGCCCAGATATCAACCCCGGTCAACCTGACGGTGCAGACCAACGGTACCCTGCTAGGCCGGCCAATGCTGGAGACGCTCAGAGATCTCGGCATCCGGGTCGGGGTCAGCCTGGACGGTGACGCCGAAGCCACCGGACGTCACCGGCTGTATCCCAGCGGCCGCAACAGCTATGCCGCCGTCGCCGACGGCCTGCGCCTCCTCGGCTCGCCTGAGTTCCGCGAGATCTACGGCGGCATCCTGTGCGTGATCGACGTAAGCAACGACCCGATCGCAACCTACGAATCGCTGCTGAAGTTCGGTCCCCCGGCGGTGGATCTCTTGCTGCCGCATGCGAACTGGAGCTACCCGCCGCCCGGCTCCGGCTACGCGGACTGGCTGATCGAGGTGTTCGAGCGCTGGTATCCCGCTCCGGTCCAGGAGACACAGATCCGCCTGTTCACCGAGTTGATCCAGCTCATCCTGGGCGGGCCAGGCGCGGTGGAAAACCTGGGTTTGCAGCCGGAAACGCTCATCGTGGTCGACACAGACGGCACGATCAAACAGCTCGACTCGCTGAACTCGGCCTATGACGGCGCCGCCGACACCGGGCTGCACGTCCTCACCGGCACCTTCGACGCCGCGCTCGACCATCCCACCACGGTGGCCCGGCAGCTGGGTGCCGACGCCTTGTCCGACGAGTGCCGGACTTGCCCGGTCATGGAGATCTGCGGTGGCGGACTCTATCCGCATCGCTACCGCCACGGCGAGGGATTCCGCAACCGCTCGGTCTACTGCGACGACCTGATGCGCCTGATCACCCACGTCAGACAGCGGGTGATCAGCGACCTGGCCGACCTCAGTACGGCTCGATCTCCGCAGTGAGCCTGGTTCCGAGCTGAGCGGCTCTGGCCTCGGGATGTTCCATGGTCAGCGTCTCCGCGTATCGGCTCAGCGCCTCTTCGCGGAGCCGCTCCGCTCGTGCCTGACTGCCCGCGGACTCTACGTCGATGGCCAGGTTGACCGCTGCCATCAGCGTGTCCGGATGGTCCGGACCCAGCATGCTGCGACAGCTGGCCAGGGTGTCCTGGCCGATCCTGATGGCCTCGGCCAGTTCGCCGCAGGCGGCGAGGTCGGAGGCGTAGTTGATGTTGGCCGCCAGGGTAAAGGGATGCTGGTCCCCGTAGATGACCACGAGCGAGTCCCTGGCCTCCAGGTCGTACGTGCCTGCCTCCTCCGGGCGATCGGCCGCACGCAGCACCGAGGCGAGGTTGACCATCGTGGCATACCGGATCTCGTTAGGCGATCCCGTGGCCCTTGACCGCTCGTAGATCTCCACACCCAGGTCCTCGGCGATGGCGAGTTCGCCCACCGCCCGGCGGTCGTTAATGAGGTTGGCAGCGGCGCGCAGCGTATGAGGGTGATCCAGGCCGAGGTAGTCGCGGTAACGCTGCACCACCTCCTCGCTCCACTGCAGCGCGTCCCAATGGTGACCGGCCTTGCGCAGCGCGGCGGCAAAACTCGTCCGCGCGTCAAGCCAGTCGGGATTCTCCCTGCCGCCGGCTGCCGCGAACGCCGCGACGACCTTGCGCGCGATATCAAGCGATTCCTGGTAACGACCCAGCCCACGCAGATCGATAGCCACCATATCGTGCGAGTTCAGGGTACGAGGGTCGTTCTCACCCAGGATGCGACGCCGGTCCTCGAAGGTGCGCTGATCGATTTCCAGCGCTTCCATGAACCGGCCGAGCCGTCGGTAATCGGCTCCGATGTTGTTGCGCACGTTCAGGGTACGTTCGTGTTCCGGGCCGAAGGTGTCCACGAATTTGGGCAGCAAGCTGAGATCGAGCTCGAGGGCCATACTGAACTGACCACTGGTGCGCAGATCAGCGCCGTAGGCGTTGTCACACAGCAGTGTGACCACGCGCTGATCGTCGTTGTGCTCATTCAGCAGCGCGCGCGTCTCCAGGATTAGCTTGCGGGCGTCAGCCGCATGGCCATCTAGTTGCATCGCGATGGCTACCTCGACCGCCAGGGTCAGCAAATCCGAGTCATTTGGGCCCAGCCGTTCGCGCCACACCCGTAGCGTCTCCTGGCCGAACCTCATCGCCTCGACATGCCCACCGCGCAGGTGCAATCGCCGTACCTGGTCGATGATGAGGCGCCGCAGGGCCGAATTGGCCGTATTGAGGAAGTTGCGCTCAGACTCCAGATGCTGCAGTGACAGGTCGTAGGCCGCATCGTTGCTACCGCGGTCCGGGTTGCCCGGATTCGATTCAGCAAGCAGGATGTCGACGGCGTCCCGGTATGCCAGGAACGCGTCCGGGCGATTTTGCCGGAGCTGACTCTTGGTTACCGCCTGAACCACTCGGTGCATCTGAATCTGGTCGCGAGCCCCGTCCACCTTGACCAGCGAAAAGCGATGCATCTGACTGGCCGCGGCCCGGAACCGCGGTGAAGAACTGAGGAACTCGCGCAAGCCCGGAGGCCTGCTGATGGCCTGGGCGTGCCTGAGGAACAACTCCACCGCGATCGGCTCAGGGGAGAAGAACGCGCACAGATTGAACAGGTGCTCGGCTTCCGGGCTCAGCCTCGTGATTGACATTGCCCAGGTGGCCGAGACCGACGCGGGAAAATCCGTGAGTTGCTCGCTGAGCAGGCCATGGGCGTTCTCCGCGAACCTGATCAGGTACTCATCGACGCTCTCACCGGTCTCGGTCAGGTAAGCCGCGGCATGCTCGACGGCGATGGGCAGATGCCCTAGCGTCTCGGCCAGCCGTCCGGCCTCGTTGTTCCGCCGTTCATCCTCGTCTGGGATAAGCCTCCTGTTCACGCCGAGGGCGGGTACCCTGCGGCGCAGGAAGCTGATGGCCTCGGCTGCCGTGAAGGGGAAGACCTCGACGCTGTCCGCTTCGATGTAGCCAGGCCAGTTCTGCAGCCGCGACGTGATGATAATGTGGCCGCCCGGCGGGCACACTGGCAGGTACCGCTTCAGCTCGAGCGGCTGTGCCGCATTGTCATAGATCAAGAGCCAGTTCGGCTGGCTTCCGTCCGCCAGAGCGGCCAGGACCGCAGCTATCGTCCGGTCACGGCCGCCCTCCGTGCCTGCGGGCCGTACTTGCAGCCGTTGTCCCAGTGCCACCAGCGCGTCCCTTACCCGGTCCGTCTGCTCGGCGCGGATCCACCAGATGATCTCGTATTTGTGTCTGTGCAGGTGGATATATTCGGTTGCTATTTCGGTTTTCCCCACGCCGCCCATGCCGGAAATAAGCTGGGCCGCCGGATGGGGCCGGTCGTGCCGAGTGAGGTTGGCGCGCAATGACTCCAGCTCGTCAACACGGCCGGTGAAGTGCGGATTCCGCTGCGGAATCTCGTTGGACCATATCCGCTGTGGCGGCCCAGCCCCGGCGCCCCCGGCCGGAGCGGCCAGCAGCGAACTGCTGGTCGACGCACCCGACTCCGGCGGGCCATCCGCTGACCCGCCGTTGCCCGTCGCATTCGTCATCCCGGGTTTGTCCGCTGCCTCCTCGGCCAGCCGGGCAGCTTGCCATAGCTTGCGGAACTCCGCTATATCGCCATCGAGTTCCTCGACGACCAGCTCAAGGAAGCCCCACTTCGGCACCCGCGGCCCGCGGAACATGTTGTGGACAGTCGACGAGCTGACAACACCGCGTCCGATCCTGTTAGCGATCTCACGCATCGAGGGCTGACCGGCCGCCAGGTGGATGACGTGCAAACGATCGAAGAGATCGGTGACCGGCCCGGACGAAGCTGGTTCACGCTTAATAGCCCCCACCGATTGAATCCTCTCAAGGTCCAGCGATGTCCAAGCCTGTCAAATCTTGTACACATTATCAATGGGTCATTTGACTCACGCACCGCTGGGGGGAGGCAGTGTTCACACCGCGTGCAAAAAGAATGAGCGTCCAGGCATGACCGTGCGCTGCCTACTTCCGTACCACCGGACCCAGCCGGGTTCATCCTGAAGGTGAAATGAACGAGATAACCTGCGGGGAGGGCGGATGAGTATCCTGCTCGCGGCGGTACCGAACACCCTGGACATGCGGCTGCCCGGCGGTCCTGTGCACCGCCTGATCTTTGCGGTCGATATCGAGGCATCCACCGAACGCAATAACCTGGCCAAGGGTGAGCTCCGGCGTATCCTGTACGAACTGCTCGACCGGGCGCTCGAGGCGGCCGGGATCGGCGCCAGGCACCGGGAGCCGTACACCGATCGCGGCGATAGCGCGCTAATCCTGATCAAGCCGCATGATGACGTCCCGAAGACGCTGGTCCTCGGTCAGCTGGTGCCGATTCTCACCGCCCTGCTCGCCGAGCACAACACCTCGGTCACCCGGCCCGAGCTGCGGATGCGGCTGCGGGCCGTAGTACATGCCGGCGAGGTCCACGAAGACGACAAGGGCTTCTACGGCGACGACCTCGACGCCGCGTTCCGGCTGCTGGAGGCGCCGAGGCTGAAGAAGTCGCTGAAGGTGGCCACGGCGTCCCCGCTCATCCTGGTCGTCTCCGAAGAGATCTTCAACGGGATCGTCCAGCAGGGCTACCTAGACGGCGCGGTGTTCGAGCCGCTGGTCCGCGTCCGGGTCGGCCGCCGGCAGCGTCGGGGCTGGGTGCACATCCCCGACCCGGTCAGCGTCGACCGCCCGGCCGTCAACCGCTGGCCGAGTGGTCAGCTGCCGTCCGCGCAACTGTCCGTTGCGCCGGTGAACGGCCACGGTCCGGTCCCGGCCGAAGCCAGCAGGCCAGACCGTGGCGTCAACGGGCGTGCAGCGCGTCGACCAGGGTTGGGATGACCTGGTCGTGTCGCTGGTGACGACGCAGCCGACGTGGGCAGAACTGGACACATCCCGGATCAGCCCGGCGAATGATCGATTCCCGCGCAATGCGGATCATCGGGCCGCGACCAAGCTGCACTGCATACGGTGTAAAGGCGTCAGCGCCTGTCCGGTGTCGTGTACCCAACGCTGATTTTTCGCTTTTCCGCGTCACGCTGGAAGCGGATACGAAGGAACACCTGGCACCCAGGCGGAGGAGGCGGAAGGGACTGATGCGCACCACGCGGCAGCAACCGGGCATGCGCACATCCGCCGAGCCGGTGTACCGCCTGATAGTCGTGGTCGACATCGAGGGTTCGACCATGCGAACCAATCTGGTCAAGGGCGAGCTTCGCTACTATCTCTACCTACTGCTCGATCAGGCGCTTAAGCTCACCGGTATCACCGTCGGCCACCTAGAGCCGCTCACCGACCGCGGTGACGGTGCCTTGATCCTGATCGAGCCGCACGACGACGTGCCGAAAACCCTGGTACTCGGCACCCTGCTGCCGGTCCTGACGGCGCTTCTCCTTGAGCACAACGAGGCGGTGTCCCGACCGGACCTTCGCCTACGGCTCCGGGCCGTCGTTCATGCCGGTGAGGTCCACCGGGACAAGTGGGGCTTCTACGGCGATGACATCGATACGGCCTGCCGACTGCTTGATTCGCCGGGACTGCGCCGAGCACTACGGGAAGCGATCGCATCACCGCTGGTCCTGGCGGTATCCGAAGAGATCTTCAATGGGATCGTCCGGCAGTACTACCCTGACGATGAAACGTACCAGCCGCTCGGGCGATTCCGGGTCGGTAACCGGAGCCGCCGCGGATGGACACATGTCCCGGCTCCAGCCGAACTTGATGAGCACGCGACGATTCCCTGGCCAAGGAACCAGGTGCCGCCATCCTCCGTGGAGATCGTCTCGGCCAGCTGACCACCTAGCCGGACGAAACGCGCCGGGCCTGGAGCGCCTCGACCAGGGCGGGGATGACCAGGTGGAGGTCGCCGATGACGGCGTAGTCGGCGTGGGCCAGGATGGGGGCGCCCGGGTCGGTGTTGATCGCGATGATGTGCTTGGCGCTGGCGCAGCCGGCGATGTGCTGGATCGCGCCGCTGATGCCGCAGGCCAGGTAGAGCTCGGGGGTGATCTTGGTGCCGGTCTGGCCGACCTGCTGCTTGTGCGGGCGCCAGCCCTCCGAGGTGACCACGCGAGACACCCCGACCACGCCGCCGAGCAGCTCGGCCAGCTCCTCGAGCGGGGCGAAGCCGTCCGGGCCGCCCACGCCGCGGCCGCCGCCGACGACCACCCGCGCGGTGGCCAGCGACGCGCCGCCGGCGCCGGCCGGCGACTCGATGGCTCGTACGACCAGGTCGGCCTCTGCCAGCTCTGGCTTGTGGACGTGTACCTGAATAGGCGCCGGCGTTTCCGCGGAAACGTTTGCTACCGAATCGGTGGCCACGGTGAACAGCGCGACCGGCGCCTCCATGACCGCGTCCTCCAGCAGCAGCCCGGCCCAGCGGTGCCGGACCAGCCGGTGCGTCTTGCCGCCGTCCGGGGTGACCAGCGTGCAGTTCGCGGCCATCGGCAGCCCGGTGATCGCGCCCACATGCGCCAGCACCTCGTTGCCCCGGTCGGTGCCCGCGGCCAGCACGGCGGTCGCGCCGGTCCCGGCCGCCAGCCCGGCCAGCACCCGGCCCCACGCCTGCGGGGCGTACCCCTCGAGCGAGCCCGGCTCGATCACGTACACGTCGGTGCTGCCGTAGCCGGCCAAGGCATCCGCCGGCACGGCCGCCGCGTCGGCGAACACAACTGTCCCGACACAAATGTCCCCCAGGCTCCGGGCCAGCGTCAGCGCCCGCAGCGAGGCGTCGGCGGGCTCGCCGCCGTCGAGTTCGACCAAGACCAGCACGCTCACGAGAGCACCCCCCATTCCTCCAGGACGCGAACCAGGCCTGGAACCGCGTCGACCCCCTCACCCAGCACCTCGGCCTGGTGTTTGCCCGACTCCGGCACGCGGAGCGCCGATTTACGCAGCCCTTCGGCCGCCCACTCGGGCGAGGACCTGTCGACCGCGGCGCGCTTGGCCCGCAGCCGCCCGGGCAGCGACGGATAGCGTGGCAGGTTGATGCCCTCCTTGACCGTGACCACGGCCGGCAAGGGCAGGGAATACGCCTCCTCCACCCCGCGGTACTCACGCCGGGCGACCACGGCGCCGTCAGAAACGGACAGGTTCTTGATCCCGGTGGCGACCGGCCAGCCGAGCTCGTGCGCGAGCCGGACGCCGACCTGGTAGTCGCCGGTGTCGGCCGCCTCGTTGCCCAGCAGCACCAGGTCGTACGCGTGGGCCCGGACCTCAGCGGCGATGGCGGCGGCGGTCGCGATCGGGCCGAACTCCCGGCCGTCCGTCTCCAGCAGCACCGCCCGGTGCGCGCCGAGCGCGAGCGCGCCGCGCAGCTGCTCGACCGCCGCCTCGGGGCCGAGGGTCAGCACCGAGACCGAGCCGCCGTCCCGCTCGGTGATCTGCACCGCCTCCTCGACCGCGCACTCCTCGTGCGGGCTGATCGAGAACCCGGACGCCCGGGTGTCGACCTCCTGCCCGTCCGCGGTCACCGCGATCTTGCCGCCCACGGTGGGGACCCGCTTGATGCAGACGAGTATCTCCACGATCAGCTCCTGATGCGCGCGTTCTCCGGGTCGAACAGCGGGGTCGCGCTGGCCCTGGCCACCGTGACCGGGTACTGCTCGCCCATGTACTCCACCCGCAGCGAGGTGCCCTCGACGGCAGACGAAGCGGGCAGGTAGGCCATCAGCAGGTGCCTGCCCACCGACGGGCCCGAACCCGCGCTGGTCACGTACGACGGCCGCCCCTTCGCGTCCACGAGCCGTTCGCCGGACAAAGACAGGATCGGCTCGCCGCCCAGCATGTACCGAAGCGACCCGTCAGCAGACTCGTGCGAGTCCACGGTCAGCGTGCACATCACCGCGCACGGCGGCTCGGAACGCTGCCGCAGGTACGCGTCCTTGCCGATAAACGACTGCGGCTTCACCCTGGGCCGGGTCATGCCGGCTTCGACCAGCGTGTAGTCCGCGGTCAGCTCGGCGCCGAACGCCCGGTACCCCTTCTCCAGCCGCCCGGTGGTGCCGTACACCCCGATACCGGCCGCGATGAGGCCGGCCGGCTGCCCGGCCGCCCACAGCGTGTCCCACAGCCGCAGCCCCTGCTCGATCGGCACGTGCAGTTCCCAGCCGAGCTCGCCCACGTAGGAGATCCGCGACGCGAGCACGACGACCCCGCCGACCTCGATCTCGCGGCAGGTGCCGAACCCGAACCCCTCGTGCGACACGTCACCGTCGGTCACCGCGGCCAGCACGTCCCTGGCGCGGGGGCCCCACAGCCCGATCGTGGTCCAGGCCGAGGTGAGGTCGGCCAGGAAGGCGCCGGGCGGCAGGTGGCGGCGGATCCACGCCGCGTCGGACATCCCGGTCGCGCCGCCGGTCACCACGCGGAACCGGTCGTCACCCAGCCGCATGACGGTCAGGTCGGCGCGGAACCCGCCGTTCTCGTCCAGCCACGAGGTGTAGACGACCCGGCCGACCGGCACGTTCAGCTGCGCCACCGACAGGTTCTGCACCGCGTCCAGCGCGGCGGGGCCGGATATCTCCAGGATCGCGAACGCGGACAGGTCGACCAGGGCGGCCGCGTCCCGCATGGCCAGGTGCTCGGCGTTGATCACCGGCGACCACCAGCGCGACTCCCATTCGGCGGTGCGGTCCATCAGCCGGCCGGCGTACCGGTCCACCAGGCCGGAGTTGGACCCGTACCAGAATGGCCGCTCCCAGCCGGCCGTCTCGTAGAACACCGCGCCGAGCTCGCGCTCCCGTTCGTAAGCCGGGCCGACCCGGACAGGGCGGCAAGCCGTCCATTGCTCCGCGGGATGAACAATTCCGTACATCTTGTTGAAGCCCTCGCGGGCCCGGCCGCGGACGTGCTCGACGGTCTGCTGGTGCGGGTAGAACCGGGCCGCGTCCGCCTCGTGCACGTCGACGGTGGGGACCTGGCCGGACATCAGCTCGGCCACCGCGCGGCCGCAGCCGGGACCCTCCTTGATCCACGAAGCCGCGGCCGACCACAGCCCGGCGGCCTCGGGCATCTCGCCGAGCAGCGGATGCCCGTCGGGGGTCATCGAGATCAGCCCGTTGATCGCGTACCTGATCCCGGCCTTCTCGTCGCCGAGCAGTTCGGGCATCAGCTCGAGCGCCTGCTCCAGCTGCGGGTCGAAGTCGTCGGAGGTGAACGGCATCTCGGTGGGCGAGAGCACCGACTCCTCGATGGACGGGATCTCGTCCGGCGGGACGATGATCGGGCGGTGCGCGTACGAGCCGACCTCCATGTCGCCGCCGTGCTGGCGCTCGTACATGTTGGTATCCACGTCGCGGACGATCGGGAAGGAGATCTCGCCTTGTGTGTCGGCGAACAGCGCGATCGGGCCGACGCTGATCATCTGGTGCACGATCGGGGTGAGCGCGAGCCGGGCGCCGGCCATCCGGGCGATCCGCGGCGACCACACACCGCAGCAGATAACCACGTTGTCGGTTGAGATCTCGCCCGCGCTCGTAGACACCGACCGGACCCGCCCGCCGGTCACCGTGATGCCGAGCACCTCGGCGCCGGCCAGGACGGTGAGCGCCCCGGCCTTCTGCGCGCGCTCCCGCATCAGGGTGCCGGCCCGCAGCGAGTCGACCACGCCGACGGTAGGGAAGTGCGCGCCGCCCAGGATGACCGACTCGTCCAGGTACGGCACCAGCTTGTTCACCTCGCCCGGGGTGACCAGCTCGGCCGGGATGCCCCAGGCCTTGGCCTGGCTGCACCGCCGCTTCAGCTCGATCATCCGCTCCGGGGTCCGGGCCACCTCGATGCCGCCGCTCTGCGTGAACACCCCGAGCTCTTCATATTGAGCGGTGCTGTCCTCGGTCAGCTCGAACATCATCTTCGAGTACTCGATCGGGAAGATGAAGTTGGACGCGTGGCCGGTCGAGCCGCCCGGGTTGGGCATCGGGCCCTTGTCTACCAGGACGAGGTCTCGCCAGCCGAGCAGCGCCAGGTGGTGCACGAGGCTGTTGCCGACGATGCCGGCCCCGATGATGACGGCGCTGGCCCGCCGCGGAGTCTCAGTCATTAACAATCATCCCGCCAGTCGTGGTTGGTCGATTCCGGTGCGTTCCAGCGCGGCCTTGCGCCATCGCTCGGCCGGCTGGAGCTGGTTGAAGGTGAACAGGTGCAGCCCGGTCACTACCGCGCCGGGCGCGGTGATGGCCGGGGCGGCGCGGTCGAGGAAACGGTCCGGGCTGTACCCGCCGGGCACCCAGAACCGCAGGATCCAGCCGGGGTGCCTGGTGAGGAAGCGGGCCGACTCCGAGGCGCCCGCCACCGTGGCCATCCGCAGCAGCCGGGTCCGTTCGGCCGGCCCGGCCAGCCCCACCCGCAGCGGCAGGGTCACGCCGCGCGCCCTGATCCGCTGGATCCAGCGGCCAAGCCCGGCCGCGTCGAAGGTCACGTTGCTCACGATGTAGCTGGCGTACCTGCGCTTGTCCCACATGGCCTGAACGGTGATGTCGTCGTGGATCTTGGGGTGGCTCTCCGGGTAGCCGGTGATGCCGATCCGGGCGAACGGACGGCCCATCGCGTCCAGCCGCTCGAGTAGCGGCAGCGCCCCGTCGAACGGCCCGGCCGGGTGGCTCGCGTCGCCGCCGGGCACGAACACGTCGTCCACCCCGCACGCGGTCAGCCGGGCCACGATCTCGGCCAGGTGCGCCTCGCTGGCCACCGAACGGGCGGCCAGGTGCGGGACCACCCGGTACCCGCGCGCGGCCAGGTTCTCGGCCAGCCCGACGGTCGGCTCCAGGCCCTTGACCGGTGACGCGGTGACCGCGACCGTCATCCCGGCGGGCACCCAGTCCGCCACGGCCTGCTCGGTGCCCTTGGCCGGGATCACCTCGTACCGCGGCGCGGACAGCAGCTCGCGCAGGCTGGTCATAGGATCTCCTCGAGCGCCTGCTCCAGCCGGGACACCCCCACGTCGACCCTGGTCAGCGGCAGGCCGAACCGCCCGGCCACCCGGTCAGCCTCGGCCGCCAGCGCCGCCGACGGCTCCTGGGCCAGCCAGACCAGCCGGGTGTAGTGCCCGAAGTAGTCGTCCCACAGCTCCGGGTACCGGTCCAGGCCGAGCCCGGCCAGCACGGACCGGTCGAAGCTGCGCACCAGGAAGTCGGTGAGCACGTAGGTGCCGGGCTCGGCGTCGAACATCGCCGCGATCCGGTCCGCACCGCCGAACACGTCGTAGCAGTGCAGCCCGGGCAGGCGGCGCACGCCGTACCGGGCGCACAGCTCGTCCAGTGCACCGTAGCTGCCGCAGTCGGCGTAGGCCAGGGCGACGGTCCGGCCCGATGCGAGGGCGGAGACCACGGCCCGTTCGGCCTCGATCGTGATCTTCTGCGGCCGGTTGTGCAGCACGGCGGGCAGCGGGGTGACGGCGGCCGGCCAGCCGCGGCGGGCCACGATCTCGCGCACGTGCCCGGCCAGCGCCCCGCAGGCCACGATCTCAAACTCCTGCTTGCCAGGGGGGACTACCCCCCTATCCCCCCGCGGGGAAGGGCAGCTGATCGACGAAGCGGTCGTTGAAGTCGGCGCGGTCAGACAGCTCGACATACCTCACCTCCTCCAGCAGCGCCAGGCCGCCGGCCCGCTCCCGCAGGCTGAGCAGCGCCATCTTCGCCCCCTCGCCCGCCACGTTCCCCGCGGACACCACCCGCATCACCGGCACCTTGGGGACCAGGCCGATCCGGATCGCGCTGGCCGGGGACAGGTAGCTGCCGAACGACCCGGCCAGCAGCACCTGCTTGACGTCGGCCGCTTCCAGCCCGGCCTCCTCGAGCAGGATCTGCCAGCCGGTGGCGATGGCCGCCTTGGCGAACTGCAGCTCGCGCACGTCGCGCTGGGACAGGTAGATGCTGTCCTCCGGCGCCTGCCCGCGCCAGTGCAGCACGAACACCCGCTCCTTGCCGATCATGGTCAGCCGGCCCGCGAGCCCGGGCGCCGTGTCCCGGGCCGCCTCCGCGGCGACGAACCGGCCGGAGGAGTCGAGCAGCCCCACCTTGACCAGGCCGGTCACCGCGTCCACCAGGCCGGAGCCGCACAGGCCCTGCGGCTCGGCGTCGCCGATCACCTTCAGCGTCAGCTCGTCCGGGGTCATCGTGATCACCTCGATGGCGCCGTCGGCGGCGCGCATCCCGCACCTGATCGCGGCGCCCTCGAACGCGGGCCCGGCCGGCGCGGCCGTGGCCAGCAGCCACTCCCGGTTGCCCAGCACGATCTCGCAGTTGGTGCCGATGTCGACGAACAGCCGGACCCTGGCGTCCCGGTCCATCCCGCTGGCCAGCAGCCCGGCCGTGATGTCGCCGCCCACGTAGGCGCCGAACGCGGGGAACACTACCGCGCGGGCCCGCGGGTGCACGATGCCACCCAGGCCCAGGTCGGCCGCCAGGACCTCGGGGTACAGCCGGGTCGCCATGATGAACGGGGCCATGCCCAGCGGCTCGGGGTCGATGCCGAGCACCAGGTGGGTCATGGTGGCGTTGCCCGCCACCGCGACCTCGTACACCTCGTGCGCCGCCACCTCGCCCTGGGCGCAGACGGCCTGGGCCAGTTCGGCCATGGTCTGGAGGGCCAGGTTCTGCAGCTTGTCCAGGTTGCCGGGGTCCATCATGGTGGCGCTGATCCTGGTGATGACGTCGGCGCCGAACGGCTGCTGTTTGTTCAGCGTGGACTCCACCCCGGCCGGGGTGCCGGTGGACAGGTCGAGCAGGGTGGCCACCACCGTGGTGGTGCCCAGGTCGAAGGCGATGCCGAACCGCCGGGCGGTGGTGTCGCCCGGCTCCACCGCGATCAGCACATCGTCTACCACCACCGCGGTGACCTTGTAGTCCGCCTCGCGCAGCGTCCGGCCGAGTGCCTTCAGCACGGACAGTTCGGCCCGGGGCTCCAGGTCGTCCAGCTGGGCCAGCACCCGCTCCAGGTCGCTGGCCTGATCGGCCAGATTGGGCTCGGCCAGCTCCAGGTAGCGCTTCTGCACCGCCGGGCGCAGGATGACCTGGCGGCCGACGCCGACGGTGGCGGCCTTGGGCCGGGTGGTCAGCGGCGGCACCTCGACCGCCGTGTCCCGGATGGCCGTGGTGCGGCAGGCCAGCCGCCAGCCGTCGGTGATCTCCTGGGGCGTGTAGGCCCTGATGTCCAGGCTGGACGGCGCGGGCGGGTCCTGCTCGATCCTGATCCGGCACTTCTTGCAGGTGCCGTGGCCGCCGCAGGTCGAGTCGATGGCGATGCCGTTCCAGCTGGCCGCGTCGAACAGGGTCACGCCGTGCGGAACCCGGACGGCCCGCTCGTTGAAGGTCAGATTGACCCGAACGGGCTGGGCTACTTCGTCTTCCGCCGTCGTCACGTGGCTCCCTGGGCCTGTGCTTCGGAACTCTGTGCTTTGGCTTCCTCCGCGGCCCTTTGTGCGGCCCGGTGCGCGGCGATCCAGCTCGCGCCCCACTCGTCCCGGTTCATTACCAGGTCGGCGGCCTTGACCGCGCGGACGATCTGCGGCGCGCGAGCGTCCATGATCGCGCTGGTCAGCCCGTGGCTGATCGCGATGGGCAGGAACGCGGCGGCGATCGAGTGCCGGTCCGGCATGCCGAACGACACGTTCGACGCGCCCAGCGTCATGTTCAGCCCGAACTCTGCCCTGATCCTGGCGATGGTCTCGACCGTCCGGGCCGGGTGCAGGGTGTCCGCGCCGACCGGCATGGCCAGCGGGTCGATGACGATGTCCTCAATCGGGATCTTGTACGTCTCGGTGGCGACGCGGACGATCTTGCGGGTCAGCTCGACCCGCCGGGCCGGGTCCTCGGGGATCTCATCCTCGTCGTTCGGCAGCCCGATCACGGCGGCGCCGTACTTCTTCACCAGCGGCAGGATCGCCTCGAGCCGCTCGTCCTCGGCCGTCACCGAGTTGACCAGCGCCTTGCCCTGGTAGGCGGCCAGCCCGGCGTCGAGCACCTCGATGATGGAGGAGTCGATGACCAGCGGCAGGTCGGTCAGCCCCTGGATCAGGGGGACGGCCTGGCGCATCAGCTCGGCCTCGTCGGCCAGCGGCGTGCCCATGTTCACGTCGAGCAGCATGGCCCCGCCGGCCACCTGCTCCTTGACGTCGATCTCCACCCGGGACAGGTCGCCCTGGCGCAGCTGCTGCTGGAAGATCTTCCGGCCGGTCGGGTTGATCCGCTCGCCGATGATCGCGAACGGCTGGTCGTAGCCGATCCGCACCGTCTTGGTCGCCGAGGACAGGATGGTGTGCACGGGCTCGTTCTCCTCCGGCGTGTGTATCTCAGGCGTTGACTGGGGCGCGGCGCTGCGCGAGGAGTTCCTTGGCCCGGACCACGGCCGCGGAGGCGTCGGCCGCGTACCCGTCGGCGCCCACCACGTCGGCGTACTCCTGGGTGACCGGGGCACCGCCGACCATGACGATGACCTGGTCCCGCAGGCCGGACTTCTGCAGCGCGTTGATGTTGGCCTTGAACATCGGCATGGTCGTGGTCAGGAAGGCGGAGAACCCGACGATGTCCGGCTGGTGCTCCTTGATAGCCTCGACAAACTTCTCCGGCGCGACTTGCACCCCGAGGTCGATGACCTGGAAGCCGGCCCCCTCGAACATGATGTTGACCAGGTTCTTGCCGATGTCGTGCACGTCGCCCTTGACCGTGCCCATCACGATCGTGCCGATCGTCTGGGCGCCCGTCTCGGCCAGCAGCGGGCGCAGGATCTCCAGCGCGCCGGCCATCGCCTTGCCCGCGATGAGCATCTCGGGGACGAAGAAGTCGCCGCGCTCGAACCGGGCGCCCACCTCTTCCAGCGACGGGATCAGCGCCTCGTACAGCAGCGTCTCCGGACCGAGGCCCAGGGCCAGGCCCTGGTTGGTGAGCTCGAGCACCGCCGGCTTGTTGCCGGTCAGCGTCTCGTCGTAGAGCTGGCCGAGCAGCTCCTCGGTCGTCATGGCGTACCTCCTGCCAGTTGTGGTCAGCCTGCCGTGTTGCTATCAGCCTGCCGTGTTGCTATCAGCCTGCCTTGCGGTGCGGCCGGGCGCCTCGCTGCCGGTAGCCGAGGACCGCGGACAGGGCGGCGGCCTCCTCGGCGCAGTATCCGGCGATGGCGGGCAGCCCGTCGCGGTTCATCCTGGTCGTCGGGGCCGATACCGACAGCGCGGCGACCACGGTGCCGTCGTAGCCGCGGACGGGGGTGGCCACCGCGATCAGGCCGGGTTCGAGCTCCTCGTCGGTCACGGCGTAGCCGCGGGTCCGCACGGTGGCCAGCTCGGTGCGCAGCGCCGCCTCGCTGGTGATCGTCTTGTCCGTGCGCCGCTCGAGCTGGCCGCCGGGCAGCTGGCCGGATAGCTGCCCCGATAGCTGCGCTGCGCCGAAGGCCAGCAGCACCTTACCCAGCGCGGAGCAGTGCAGCGGCACCGACATGCCGATCCAGTTGGTGCCGCCGATCAGGAAGGTGCTGTCCACCTGGGCGATCTGCTCGACCAGCCCGTTGCTGGCGACACCCAGGTTGATCGTCTCGCCAGTGGCCTTGCCGAGCCGCTCGAGGAAGGGCTGGGCCACCGCGACCAGGCCGGCCTCGGCGCCGCCCCGCCAGGCGAAGCTGACGAACATCTCGCCGGGCAGGAACCGGCCGTGGTCGTCCCGCCTGACCAGCCCGTTACGCTCGAGCGCGAGCAGCAGCCGCGAGGTGGTCGACTTGGCCAGCCCGGTGGCCGCGCTCAGCCCGGTGAACGTCATCGGGTCGGCCGAGTGCACGACCTCCGAGAGCAGCCGCGCCGCCCGGTCCACGGCCTGGGTGCCGCTCTGGTTGCTCATCGCTGCGAGGGGTTTCCGTTCGTGCGGGGCAGGCTATGCCGGGGACGGAGGTTCCACTTTATGGGACCGAGTTCTACTATGTGATCGTAGGGTCCGGGTCTAAGATCGGTCAAGTTGCTGCTGCTTCGTCCCCAAAGGCACGGTGAAGTCGATGTTCGTGAACACGATGCCGAGGTACGAGATCCTGTCCGCCGACTCGATCGCGGTGCTCGACGGCGGCTGGCGCCGGATCGTCTCCGAGATCGGCGTCCAGTTCGCCAAGCCCGAGGCGGTCGAGTTGTTCGCCAAGGCCGGGCAGCAGGTGGACGGCGACGTGGTGAAGCTCGACCCGGAGTTCGTGCTCGAGCAGGTGGCCAAGGCGCCCCGCGAGTTCGACGTGCAGGCCAGGAACCCGGCCAACACCGTGCACATCGGCGGCGACCATATGGTGTTCAGCGCGGTGTACGGCTGCCCGTTCGTGCGCGAGGGGGACGTGCGCAGGGACGCCACCCTGAACGACTTCCGCCAGCTGGCGATGCTGTCCCAGGCCTACGACGAGCTGGATTCGGCCGGCGGCGTGATCTGCGAGCCGAACGACGCGCCGCTCGACTCCCGGCACCTGGACATGATCTACGCGCTGCAGACGCTGACCGACAAGATCTACATGGGCAACGTGGTCTCCGGGCCGAACGCGGCCGACACCATCAAGATGACGGAGATCCTGTTCGGCGGGCGGGACGTCATCGAGCAGACCCCGGCCACGATCTCGCTGATCAACTGCAACTCGCCGCTGCGCTGGGACGACCGGATGCTGGACGCCCAGTTCGAGTACTGTGCCGCCGGCCAGCCCGTGGTCCTCACCCCGTTCCTGCTGATGGGCGCGATGTCGCCGGTGACGATCCCGGCCGCGCTGACCCAGCAGCTGGCCGAGGCCCTGTCCGGCATCGCGCTGGCCCAGCTGATCCGGCCGGGCTGCCCGGTGATATTCGGCTCGTTCCTGTCCAACATCGACATGCAGTCAGGGTCGCCGTCGTTCGGCACCCCGGAATCGGCCATCGGGCTGCTGTGCACCGGCCAGCTGGCCCGGCACTACGGGCTGCCGTTCCGCACCGGCGGCGGGCTGAACTCGTCTCAGACGGCCGACGCGCAATCCGCGTACGAGGCGCTGATGACGCTGCTGCCGACCTTCCTGGCCGGTACCAACTTCGTCATGCACGCGGCCGGCTGGCTGGAGGGCGGCCTGGTCAGCTGCTACGAGAAGTTCATCATCGACATCGAGCTGCTGCGTGAGCTGCGGGTCGAGTTCACCCCGCTGGAGATCACCGAGGAGTCCCTCGCGTTCGGCGCGCACGAGGAGGTCGGGCACGGCGGCCACTTCCTCGGCGCGGAGCACACGATGGAGCGGTTCCGCGAGTGCTTCTACCGCCCTATGCTGTCCTCCACGGCCAACTTCGAGCGCTGGCTCAAGCTGGGCGGCAAGGACACCGCCGCCCGGGCCGGCGAGATCTGGCGCACGAAGCTGGAATCGTTCGAGGCGCCACCGCTGGACGACGCCATTCGCGCCGAGCTCGAC
>Ga0335082_10001962_pt1 | contig 22088 bp, 13 predicted proteins | sample Lox_Sample_41_FD_206718 | JGI IMG/M metagenome (GOLD analysis project Ga0335082, IMG submission 206718) | Soil microbial communities from Loxahatchee National Wildlife Refuge, Florida, United States - Lox_Sample_4.1 | ecosystem: Environmental > Terrestrial > Soil > Wetlands | place: USA...
TTAAGCCCGACGGTCCGGCGGCAGGGACGGAACGGCTGAACCCGTGCCCCTGCAAAACAGAGAAATCGATGGGTCACCCCGGTGAAGCAGCGCTCCTGCCTTGGCGCGCTGTTCCCCGCGCTGGTGCCCCGCGCAATTGGAGTTGGGAAAGATCCGGTATGGTCCGCAGCTTGGGCGCGGACGGGATCCCAAACGCGAATCTCTTTCGCTTTTCGGGTATAGCGCATCGAGCAGTGGGAGCGCCAGAAAAATCGGCGGTTGGGGGAAAGTAAAGTAACGAGTTGCCAAAATGCTGTAGCCAGGTTTCAAAGCGGGTGACGGCCTCGGCTACCAATGGTGTCCGGGCGCGGGATTGTGCCGCCTGTGCCAGGCGATTTCAAAGATGCGTCGCATGGCTGCTGGAATCCCTGGTCGTAGAAGCTGGCAGCGGTGTCGATATAGCGCTGGCGAGGATCATGAAGTTGAGACTGGACAAGAAGATTCGGCCGGCGCAGTCTGTTGGCTGTCCGAAGATATAGGGCTGCACCGCGCAGGGGGCTTGCGGCGGCAATGAAGTTGACGGTTCGACAGCACCTGGTCCTTCATGGCGATTGGGGATGGTGGATGAGCTATCGTGAAGTGGCCCCTTTGGGGGGCCCGGCCCTGAGCGGCCAATCGTCCCGGCAGCGCGGGGCAGAGGGAGAAGGGAATGCCACTTGAAATGGATGGCGCAGTCTTTCGCGCCGTCGTCTCGACAGTCGTTCCCGAATCGGTGGACCTCGACGCGCAAGGCTGGCGCGATCTCGAGCTGGTGGTCGAGAGTCTGCTGCGGGAGCGGCCGGAGAATCTGCAACGGCAACTGCGATTCTTCCTGCGCGTGATCCAGTGGCTGCCCGTGCTGCGCTTCGGCCGGCCGTTCACCTCGCTGAATCAGGCCAGTCGCACGCGCGTCCTGGGTTATCTGCAGAATCACCCGATTCAAAAAGTGCGCGTGGGCTTCTGGGGGCTTCGCACACTTGTGCTGGCGGGCTATTACGGGAGGCCGGAAGCTGCCGGCTCCATCGGATATGCCGCCAGTCCTCGGGGGTGGGAGGCGCTGGGATGAAGCGGCTCAGCTACGACATCGTGATCGTGGGCTCGGGCGCGGGCGGCGGAACCGTCGCGCAGGAACTCTCCCCGCTTTGCCGGCAGGGTGTGCGCATCGTCGTGCTGGAGAAAGGACCCCGGCTGCGCGATGACGAGTTCACGGGCCGGGAACTGGAGATGGCCGCGGCACTGTACGAAGACGGCGGCGGCTTCCTGACTGCCGACGGAACCATGACTCTCGCCTTCGGCTCCGCGTATGGCGGCTCCACCGCGGTCTATACGGGCACTTCGATGCTTCCGCCGGAGCGAATCATCCGGCACTGGAATGTGCCCGGGCTGACCCATGACGATCTCGTTTGCCGCGCGAAGAAGTTCATGGCCGAAAACAACGTTCACCTCATTGAGGACGGGCTCATTAACCAGAACAACCGCCTCTTTGTCGAAGGGTGCCGGAAGCTGGGCTATGACGTGCAACAGTTCCCGGTCAATATCAAGGGATGCCGCGGTTCGAGTCTCTGCAATTTGGGCTGCCCCAATCAGGCCAAGCAGGGTACCGACCGCGTGCAACTGCCACGGGCAGAGCAGAACGGTGTGGAAGTGGTCACGCGCTGCGAGGCCTTGAGGATTAGCGAGAAGATCGTGACGGCGCGGGTTGCCGCAAAGCCCGCAGACGGAAAGGGTGAACCCTCGACGTGGGAGCCGGGCGATTACCAGATCGACGCAAAGGTCATGGTGGTTTGCGCCGGCGCGGTGAACACGCCTGCGCTGCTGTTGCGCTCCGGAATGGGCCAGCGTCTGCCGCGAGTGGGTCATGGTTTCACAACGCATCCCGCGTTCATTATGGTGGCCGAACACGCGACTCCCATTACCAACTTCGTCGGCCATCCGAAGAGCTTTTATCTGGACCAGTTCGCCGAGAGCGAGCGTTTCGTGTTGGAAACGTGCATGTACTTTCCCTTTATCACGGCAAAAAGCATGGCGGGCTTCGGCCCGCCGCACAGCGGGTTCATGCGAGCGTTTCCCCGGCTGCAGATGATCCTGGTGCTGGCCTGCGACGAAGCGAACTCCTACAACCGTGTGACCGTCGACGCGAACGGCCGGCCGGTCGTACACTACCGCTTCATGCCGGAAGCCATTCGTGGGCTGATTCGGGGAGCCATCACCTCAGCCAAGATTTTTTTTGCGGCTGGAGCCGTGCGCGTCCACATGCCGGTTGCGCGAGATACGACCATCGAAGCCCGCGACACTGACCGGCTGGAAGAGATTGCCGCGGAGGCTGAGTTCAAACCGGGGAAAGTTCCCGTCTCTGCCGCTCACCTGCAGGGTGGCTGCGCGATGGGAAGCGGGCCGGATGACTCCGTGACCGATTCCTACGGCCGCGTGCATGGGATGCCGTGGCTGTATGTCGCCGATGCCAGTCTCTTCCCCAACTCGCTGGAGATCAATCCCTACATTACCATCATGGCGCTGGCCGACCGTGCGGCCCAGAGCATCCGGGAAGAGGCCTCAGCGCTGCTATGAAGATGAGTGGCGCTGAGATTGTGGTGCGCGCGCTGGAGGACGAGGGTATCGCCTTCACGTTCGGAATTCCCGGTACGCACAACATCGAACTGTATGACTCGCTCGCCCGCTCCGACAAGGTTCGCCCGGTGCTGGTGACCGACGAGCAGAGCGCCTCGTTCATGGCCGACGGTGTTGCCCGCTCGTCGGGGAAACTCGCGGTGGTCAACGTAGTCCCGGGCGCGGGCCTAACCCACGCGCTCTCGGGCATCGCCGAGGCCCACCTGGACGGCATTCCCATGCTGGTGCTGGCCTGCGGCATTCGGCGCGACACTGGCAAGGCGTTTCAACTGCACGACGTGGATCAGATGGCGATTGCACGTCCGGTGACCAAGGCGCAGTTCCTGGTTCAACAGGGAGCCGAGATCTACGCCACCATCCGACGCGCCTGCCGCATCGCTCGCACGGCGCCCGCGGGACCGGTGATCGTGGAGGTTCCCGCAGAACTGTACCTGTTTCGTCAGGAGGCGAACCTGAATGCCGGCGTGGAGGAGTCGATCTCGCCGCTTCCGCGGCCCGAGGACCTCGATCGTGCGCGGAACCTGCTGGCGGCTTGCCGGCGGCCGCTGGTTTATTTGGGGCTGGGGGCGGCCGGCGCAGCGGCAGATCTGGTGACCTTGGCAGAACGTCTCGATGCCCCGGTGGCTACTACGATCCAAGGTAAGGGAGTCTTCCCGGAGAATCATCCTCTTTGGTTATGGTGTGGATTCGGTGCAGCCGCGCCTGCATTCGTGAGGAAGATCGCCGCGTCCTGTGACCTGACCGTGGCGATAGGCTGCCGTTTCGCTGAGGTGGGTACGGGAAGCTACGGCCTCGAGCCGCCTGGAAAGCTGGTGCACGTGGACATCGATGCCGCTGTGCTCGGCAGGAATTATCGTACGGAACTGGCGATTGTCGCCGACGCCGCGCAATTTGTGTCAGCTCTGCTGACCGGTCTCGCGCCGCGCAAACCAGATGCTGAGTTGAGACAGGCTATTGCCGCGGGCCATGGGAAGGTGTGGGCGGACTGGGTGGTGCCGGCAGATGCAGAGCGTATAGCACCTCCCTATCTTCTGAAAACGCTGCAGCAGGTTCTCGACACGGACGCAGTCTTCACGACCGATAGTGGCAACGGAACATTTCTGGCTATGGAATGCTTGCGGCTGGATCGGCCGCGCTCGTTCCTGGCGCCGATTGATTACTCCTGCATGGGCTACGCGGTGCCGGCGGCTTTGGGAGCCGCGCTCGCCCGTCCCGACCGGCCCGTGGTTGCGCTGGCCGGCGATGGTGCGTTTCTGATGACGGGGCTCGAACTGCTAACGGCCGCGCAACTGAAGCTGCCCGTGCTGGTGCTGGTCTTGCGCGACCGGGAACTGGCGCAGATCGCTCAATTTCAGCAGACCGCGCTGGGACGTAAGACGTGCAGCGAGGTGCCGGACTACAATCTCTCCGCATTTTGTGAAGCCGTTGGGACGGAGTACCTGGCACTGTCCCGCAATGCCGATACGGAAGCGGTTCTGCAGAAAGCGCTCGAGTTGGCGAAGGCCGGTCGCCCGGTGGTAGTGGAAGTCGCGATCGACTACTCGCGCAAGACCTACTTCACGAGCGGAGTGGTGCGCACCAATCTCGCTCGCCTGCCCTGGCCCGACCGCTTGCGAATGGTCGCACGAGCGCTGGGCCGTCGCTTGTCACCATCGTAAATTCTGTCAACGCGTGGCGCGTGTCATTCGCCCGGAAGAAGCGCCCTGTGGTGAACAAGCTTCTCCAGGATCGATGTCCGAGATATCACCATGACCAAGAAACTTCTGGCGCGACAGCAGCCAAGAAAAGCCCCGCACAATACTCACCTGGCAGACCGCTGATTACACGATTTGCCGGATTGGTTGTGTGAGTGATCGCGAGCGGCTGCCGAGGGCAGCGAACTTTTGGACAGCCGCGAACCTGACCCTGCCTTCGCAATAGTGTCGGTACCTCATATAAAATGAGATGGAAACGTAAATTCTTCCGGTCAGGCCCCGTTTTTGCAGATCTGGGAAATCTGCCTCGCAGGCGTGATGACAGAATCCGCCAACAGCAATGCGAGCGAGGGCATCCGCGTTAAACCAATGGCTGGGTGACCGCAGCCTCCACTCACGACATCCAGTTTGGAGCCAAAAACCTATGATGGCATTCTCAACCCGTTTCTCTTATGCATTCCGTTGCTTCTTCGCGCTCTTGTTCAGCGGAACGATCCCGCAGGACATTGTGCGCGCGACGGCCAGCGCGACCGGCGCTAGCGCGCCAGCGCCTGCGAAATCGAAGCCCAACGAAAGTCTTCCGGCTGAGTCCTTCGACCGGGCGGTGCAGATGCTCGCCTTGTTGCAGCGTGACGGGCGGTTGATCGATTTCCTCGCCGAAGATGTCTCGCCGTATCCGGACAGCCAGCTTGGCGCGGCGGTCCGAACCATTCACGCTTCGTGCCGGCAGGTGCTGGATCGGTACCTGAAGCTTGAGCCGGTCATCTCTTCCGAGGAAGACCAACCCGTGACTGTTCCCGCGGGCTTCGATCCCGCCACGGTGAAATTGCTAGGGAACGTAGTAGGTCAGCCTCCGATCAAAGGATTGTTGCGTCATCGAGGCTGGCGCGTGACGGAAGTGAAGTTGCCGTCCCTGCCGCAGGGTGCGGGACGCGAGATTGTTGCTCCGGCGGAGGTGGAGATTCCTTAGGCATTACTCCCGTTTTTCATGACAACTCGTTTTGCATTACACGATCGTTAGACGGAGGTTTGATTGGATTCAGAATTCATTGTAGGCATCGATTTAGGAACGACGAATTCCGCGCTATCGTCCTGTGCAGTTGCGGATGAAGGTGGGCAGATCACAGGCGAGACGATCCCACAGCTTGCCAATCCGCATGAAGTTGCCGACCGCACACTTCTGCCCTCGTTTCTCTATGTCCCGGGCGAACTCGATTTTCCAGCCGGAAGCCTCGGGTTGCCATGGGATGAGGCGCCGAAGTTCGTAGTCGGAGAATTGGCCCGCAAACGCGGGGCGGAAAATCCGGCGCGGCTGGTTGCGTCCGCGAAGTCATGGCTCTCGCACGCTGCGGTAAATCGAACCGCATCGATCCTGCCGTGGCAGGCGCCAGACGAAGTCACCAAGGTCTCGCCAGTGGAGGCTTCTGCGCAATACCTGCAGCACATGCGGTCGGCGTGGGATGCCCAGCACGCAAGCGATGGCTCCGGTTCCCGCCTGGGGCAGCAGGACGTGTTGCTCACGGTGCCGGCGTCGTTCGACGAGGAGGCCCGTGAGTTGACACTGCGCGCGGCCGGGCAAGCGGGCCTGGAGCGTGTGACCCTGCTCGAAGAACCGCAGGCGGCGTTCTATGCGTGGCTGCACAGCCAGGGAGACAACTGGCGCAAGAACATCAAGGTCGGCGACCTGGTACTGGTGTGCGACGTGGGGGGCGGCACCACGGATTTCAGCCTGATCACGGTAACGGAAGAAGGGGGCGACCTGGCGCTGAAGCGTGTTGCGGTGGGAGAGCACATCCTGCTGGGCGGCGACAACATGGACCTCGCGCTGGCGCGCTTGCTGCAGCAAAAATTGGAGGCTGAGGGCCATCGCATCGACACGTATCAACTCCAGGGGCTCTGGCACCAATGCCGGGCAGCGAAGGAGTATCTGTTCGAGCGTCCCAAATCGCAGAAGCAGGACGTAACTTTGCTGGGCAAGGGACGCAAATTGGTCGGCGGCACGATCAAGACGGAATTGCTGCGTGAAGATGTGGAGCGGGTGCTGGTGGAGGGCTTCTTTCCGCAGGTGGCCAGCGGCGAGATGCCGCTGCGTCAGCGGCGAAGCGGATTTCAGGAATTGGGTTTGCCGTACGCTGCCGATGCGGCAATCACGAAACACCTCGCCCGATTTCTGTCGCAAGCAATACAAAGTGGTCCCGAGGCCGGCATAGCTCGGCGCGGCAAGAGCGGTCTGGCATGTCCCACGCATGTTCTCTTCAATGGCGGCGTGATGAAGGCAGCCGTGTTGCGCGACCGCCTGGTGAGCGTGCTAAACCATTGGTTGACGGAAGAAGGTTTCGAGGCACTTGGACCGGCGCAGGTGCTGGATGCTCCTGACCTTGAGCATGCTGTGGCGCGTGGTGCGGCTTACTACGGGAAGGTGCGGCGTGGGCACGGCGTGCGCATCCGCAGCGGCGCCTCGCGCACGTACTACATCGGAATCGAGAGCGCGATGCCGGCGGTCCCCGGGATGGAGGCGCCGATGAAGGCGCTGTGCGTGGTGCCATTCGGCATGGAGGAGGGAACGGAAGCACAGATACCGGGCCGGGAATTCGGTTTGGTGGTCGGCGAGCCTGCGGAGTTCCGCTTCCTCAGTTCGACCGTGCGCAAGCAGGACCGCGTCGGCGATCTGGTCGAGAACTGGACGGACGATATCGAAGAACTCAACCCGCTCGAAGTAACCCTGAACATCGACGGTCAGCAGGGAACGGTCCTGCCGGTCCGCCTGGAATCGAGGGTAACGGAGATCGGCACACTCGAGGTGTGGTGCGTTTCCCGCGACGGGGCGCAGCGCTGGAAGCTGGAACTGAATATCCGGGAGAAGGGCGACCGCTAGAACGGCAGCCATGGACCGCGCTTCCCGTTACCTGATTGGCATCGATCTCGGCACCACGAACTCGGTGGTGGCGTACATCGATACGTGGAACGCGCCGAGGGAAGGCTCTCCCGAGATCCACGTGTTCGATGTCGCGCAGGTGGTTGCGCCCGGTGAGGTCCGCGCAGAGGCGGCACTACCTTCGTTCCTCTACTTCCCAACCGAAAGCGAAATCGAATCGGGCGCGTTCGACTTGCCTTGGGAAGACCGGCCGTCCGCGATTGCGGGAGTGGCGGCTCGTGATCACGGCATGCTGGTTCCCGGGCGGCTGGTCTCGTCGGCAAAGTCGTGGCTCTGCCAGGATGCAGTCGATCGCACCGCTGAGATTCTGCCGCGCGAAGCCGAGCCGCCGGAGCCCATGATCTCTCCGATCGAGGCTTCCGCGCGGTACCTCAGGCATCTGCGCAGTGCCTGGAACCATGCGATGTCTGCGGCGGAAGGAGACGCTCCCGAGCGGCTCTTCGAGAATCAGCAGATTGTACTGACTGTGCCTGCGTCGTTCGATGAGGAGGCGCGAGAGTTGACGGTGGAGGCTGCGCGGAGAGCGGGTCTGGAACACTTGACCTTGCTGGAAGAACCGCTGGCCGCCTTCTACGCCTGGGTGGCCACTCATCGGCAGACGATTGCGGCGCAGGTGCAGGATGGCGACCTGGTGTTGATCTGCGACATCGGTGGCGGTACATCGGACTTCAGCCTGGTGCGGGCGCGCGTCATTGATAGCGAGGTTCAGTTTGAGAGGAAAGCCATCGGTGAGCACCTGCTGCTCGGTGGCGAGAACCTCGACCTGGCCCTGGCGCACCGGGTTGAGCAGAGGCTCAATACGAAGTTGAGTCTGCGGCAGCGACACGCGCTGGCAACGGCGTGCCGCGCAGCCAAGGAGAGTCTGCTCGGCGACGCGACCATCGACCGCCTGCCGATCAGCATTTTGGGCTCGGGGCGCGCTGTGGTGGGCCAGATGCTCCAAAGCGAACTGACTCGCGACGAAGTGCTGGAAGTACTCATGAGCGGATTCCTTCCGTTGACCGCTCCGGAAGAAATGCCAAAGCGCAGTCGAGCTGCCGGTCTCCGCGAAGTTGGCCTGCCGTATGCGAGTGACCCGGCAATTACGAAGCATGTTGCAGCCTTCCTGTGGCAAGCGGGGGCCGCAGTGCACGGGCAATCGGGTGCGGCTTCGCGCAAGGCCGTACGGCCATCGATGGTGAGACCGGATGCGATATTGTTCAATGGCGGCTTTTGCATCCCCGCAGCCGCGCGTGAGCGGATCGTTGAGGCGATCGCCGGCTGGTTTGGCGGGAAGGAAAGCGGCTGGCGTCCCAGGGTTCTGCGCAGCGACGCGATGAGTAGCGCGGTTGCGGTTGGGGCCGGCTACTACGGTCGCGTGCGGCGCGGCGAAGGATTACGGGTGAAGGCGGGCAGTGCGCGAAGCTACTACATCGGAACGCGCGCCGAGGGCGCCGCCGTTTGTGTGTTGCCGGCTGGAACGGACGAAGGGACGACCTTGCAGTTGGATCGTGAATTCTCGGTGCTGGCGAACCGTCCGGTGTCGTTCAACCTGTTCAGTTCCACCGTGCGGCACGACCCACACGGGACCTTGGCCGAGCTGGACCCGGCAGAAGTGCATCGACATGCGCCGCTGGTGACGCTGCTGCGCTATGGCAAGAAGCTGCAACCTATGGACCTGGCGGTGCGATTGTCCGTGAGCTTCACTGAGGTTGGGACGCTGGAGCTCTGGGCCCAGTCGGTCAGCTCGCCGCATCGCTGGCGGTTACAGTTCGAATTGCGGGGCAACGCTCCAACTGACGGCGAAAACGTCAAGTCGATTTCGCGTGCGGGCATCGCGCCGGCCTCCAGGGAAATATCCGACGACTCGCTTGGAGCCGCGAAAGAGGCAATTCGAGCAGCGTTCACGCGGGAGGCGGACCCCAGCGCCCATGTGGCGCTGGTGAGTGAGCTGGAAGCAGGCCTTGGTCTGAAGAGAGAGTCGTGGCCGATGCCGATACTCCGGAGATTGTCCGACGTTCTGCTCGAAGTGGGCGACGGCCGAAGACTGAGTGCATCGCATGAAGCGCGGTGGCTGAACCTGCTTGGCTTCTGCTTGCGTCCGGGGCTTGGAGACGTGCAGGACGGCCAGCGCGCGAATTTACTGCGCAAGTTGTATCAATCCGGGATGGCGTTTCCCGGTGACTTGCAGAATCAAGTCAACTGGCTGGTGCTGTGGCGGCGAACTGCAGGCGGCTTGAGTGCTGCGCATCAGCACGAGATTCGCAGCTACCTTGGGGGAATCGGTATTGGACGAAAGAAGTCGGGCACGCGCCTGAACGCACAACTAGAGCGCGACGGCTGGCGGCTGCTGGCCAGCCTGGAACATCTGTCGGGCGCGACCCGTGCGGCTTTGGGCGGCGAACTGCTGCGCAAGCTCAGGAAGGAGCCTGCCGATAGCGCGTGGTTGTGGGCCCTCGGCCGATTTGGTGCGCGCATCCCGCTGTATGGCTCACTTGCGTGTGTAGTACCCGCGGAAACCGCGGAGCAGTGGATCTCGACCTTGCTCGAATTGCGCAAATTCAATCAGGAATCCGCCAGAGCGATCGTTCAACTCGGCAGGATGACGGAGGACCGGGCACGCGACATTGGCCGGGATGTAAGGAAACGCGCCGTCGAGCGCCTGCAAGCGGAAGGCGTGATCGACGAACCATCGTTGCGGGCATTGGCGGAATTCGTCGTGCCCGGTCGATCGGATGCATCTGTGACCTTCGGCGAATCGCTGCCCAAGGGACTGCAGCTGGAAAGCACGGCTGAGTGCCTGTCACCTGTTTCGGCAATCTCTGGCGAACACTGAGAGTCGTAACGCCGATTCCGCCTGAGAAAGTCCGAGCACGTGGCCATCCGGGCGTCGAGCCAGGCTCAGGCGAACATCGCCGCCACCGGCACTGCGCTAAATTCCCGGCCGATGACGACTATGCCGGAATCGCTCACGTGCCATCCGCGCGCGCGGTCGGCATCGAGATCGTAGCCAACTGTCTCGCCCTCCGGAATATGGACGTTCTTATCCAGAATGGCCCGTCGCAACTTGGCGTGCCGGCCAAGGTCACAGTTGTCCATGATGACGCAGCCTTCCACGAGCGCACCGGTGTGGACGTGGACGCCGCGTCCCAGAACGGACTTGCGCACAACGCCGCCGGAAAGAATGCACCCGTCACTCACGATGCTGTCGATGGCCAGGCCGCGGCGATTTTCGTCATCAAAGACGAACTTGGCGGGCGGATCGGGATAGCTCGTGCTTCGCACCGGCCACTCGCGATTGTAGAGATTGAGATCGGGCTTGACGTGATTCAAGTCCATGTTGGCTTCGTAGTAAGCGTCTATGGTGCCGACATCGCGCCAGTAAGGGATGGAGTCTTCAGCCTCGCCGGGGATGCGGTTTTCCTCGAAATTGTAAGCATAAATGGGGGCGTTGCCGGCGAGTTTGGGCAAGATGTCCTTGCCGAAATCATGATGACTGCCGGGGGTTTTCGCGTCGGCGGTGAGCAATTCCAAAAGCGTTCGGGTGGAGAAGATGTAGTTGCCCATGGAGGCATGGACCCGGTGGGGGTCGCCGGGCAGGGTAGGCGCGTTGGGGTTTTTCTCGTGAAAGGCCGCGATGCGTCCATCGTCGTTGACCTCAATGACGCCGAATTCGCCGGCGAACTGCCGGGCCACGGGGATGGCGGCGACGGTAACTTCCGCGTGTTTCGCCAGGTGGAAGTCGATCATGCTGGCGACATTCATGCGGTAGATGTGATCCCCGCCGAAGATGGCCACCAAGTGCGGATCAGACTGCTCGATGAGGTTAATGTTCTGAAAGATAGCGTCGGCAGTGCCCAGGTACCAGGATTCGCTCTCCGAGCGCATTTGTGCAGGAACATTGATGATGAAGTGGCTCTTCAAAAGTCCGCTGAACTGCCATCCCTCGCTCAGATGCTGGAGCAGCGACTGGCTACGGAATTGGGTGAGCACGTAGATCGAGGTGATGCCGGAATTGACGAAATTGCTGAGCACAAAATCGATGATCCGGTATTTGCCTCCGAAAGGGACCGCGGGCTTGGCGCGTTCCCGTGTAAGGGGATAGAGCCGGGTGCCCTTGCCGCCGGCCAGTACGATACCCAAAACCCGAGGGGGTAGGGTCCTCTGCACAATGTATCCAGATTCTGGTTCGCGGAACATAGTCTCAGACATTCAGACCTCCCGATGCAGTTTTCCTGCAGGATGTTATAAAACATTACGCAACCAATTGCCCAACGTAGCGACTGACTTCTGCTGCCTGTATAGGGTCTCCTTGGAATGTCCATTCACGAGAAGAAGGCGTTCTTCGAAGCACCACCCCGAGGTCCCGAATCTTGTGGATTGCTTCAGCACGTCGCGCCGCCTAGCTGAATCAAGTTCAGCACGCCGCCAGACCGCGGTAGTTCGCTTCGCGGTGCCCTGAGAAAACGTAATGGACTCGCCCCTTGGTAAGTATCAAGGCCTGCATGCTAGTAAGCCTCTGGCCAGCCTGAAGGGCACCGAGCGCGACGATGCCTTGATGGCCATCTACCAGACCATCAAAAAGGCCATGCTGGGGGACGCAGGCACAACGCAGTAGGTGGTTAGCGCCTGCTCTGGCCGGATGGCCTGGCCGGCTCTATCATCCTTGCGAGTCGAAATTGTCTGCAGGACGGGATTTTCCGCATGCGCATTGGTGTGTTCGCTCTCTGTTTGTTCTTTGCCCAATTTGCCGTAGCCCAATCCACTGCAAGCACGGTGATCTTCTGGGAGGACGGCTTCCCTGCCGTGGACACGGCTGCGCCGGTACGCGCGTCGCTGGCGGCGCTGCCCAGCGCGCGCTTCGTCAATACGCAAGAACTGGCCGGTACGCTGACTGCGGCCGAGACCAAGCTGCTGGTGTTGCCCTACGGATCCGCGTTTCCGGAAGCGGCGTGGCCCGCCATCTATGCCTACTTGCAGCGCGGTGGCAATCTGCTGACGCTGGGCGGGCGTCCGTTTGCGCGGGCGGCCTACCGGGAATGCGACAGCCAGAACGCTTGCGCGTGGAAGTTGCGGTATCCGCGCAATGCATGGGCGAAGGCGCTGTACATCAACGATTACGCGGAGACGCCCGGATCGAAGGGCTTGCGGCTGCAGGCGAATGACGAGCTGCCGGAGTTGCGTCTTCCGGAGATCGCGTGGAAGCGCGCCTGGAGCCCCACGGTGCGGCTCAGCGCCGAGGGGCTGTATCCGCGAATCGGGACCGCCGGCACCATCGACACGCGGCTCGACACAATCGTTTGGGGTGTGAGTGATGGGCACAGACTGGCCGCGCCGGTGATCGAGCTTGACCACCTGCAGAACAACTTCGTGGGCGGGCGCTGGGTAATGGTGCCGGCCGAGCTCGATGGCCCGCTGCCCGCGCAGGCATTGAGCACGCTGGTGCAGCGCGCGCTCGACGGAGCACGCGAGATGCTGGTGCAACCCCACTGGGCGCTGTTTCTGCCGGGCGAGACGCCCAGCTTCGAAGTGCGCGTGAACCGGTTCGCTGGCAAGCCGGCTGCGCTCAAGCTTGAGCTCGCCGACTTCGCCGAAGAAGCGGCGCCTACGACGCAGACGATCGCACTCGATATCGCGCAGTATCCCTTCATCACCAGCGTGCAGATGCCCGCGCCGTCGCAAGGCGGTCTACACACCGTGACGGCGCGTTTCCTGGATGGCGAAACATTGGTGGCGCAATATCGCACCGGCTATTGGGTGCGCGACGAGAAGGCGCTGCAGTCGGGCCCGGTGGTCGCGCTTGACCACGACTTCTTCCTCGTCGATGGAAAGCCGCTGCCTATGGTCGGCACCACCTACATGGCCAGTGACGTGCAGCGGCAGTACCTGATGCAGCCCAATCCGTTGGTGTGGAACTTGGACTTCGCGCAGATGCGCGAGAACGGCATCAACATGATCCGCACCGGCTTGTGGACGGCCTGGGACCAGGTGATGAAGGAGCCGGGCGTGATGCAAGACGCCGCGCTGCGCAACCTCGAAGCCTTCCTGATGACGGCCGCGCGGTACAACATTCCCGTACAGTTCACGTTTCTTGCCTTCATCCCTGACAACTTCGGAGGCGCGAACCCGTATCTCGATCCCGAGGCAGTGCGCCGCCAGCAGGAGTTCATTACGGCCATCGTCACCCGCTTCAAAGGCGTTCCGTGGCTGATGTGGGACCTGATCAACGAGCCCAGCTTCGACAAGCCCGCGCATCTGTGGGTCACGCGCGCCAACGGGGACCGCTTCGAGTCACAGCACTGGAATGAGTATCTGGGAAAGGTGCATGGTACTAACGACGCCGTCGCCAACGCGTGGAACATGACCACGCTGGGCTCACCGCTGCCCGTTCCGGCGGAGGAAGACTTTGCGCCGGGCAGCGTGTATCGCGGCGGACATCCGCTGGCGGTGCACGACTTCTATCTGTTCGCGCAGCAGCAATTTGTGGAATGGGCGCAAACCATGCGGCAGACGATTCGCGCCACCGGCAGCAAACAATTGATCACCGTGGGCCAGGATGAAGGCGGCGGAACCGATCGCCTCAATCCTTCATACTGGGTCGATGCCGTGGACTTTACCACCAACCACACCTGGTGGCTCAACGATGCGCTGCTGTGGGACTCACTGGTCGCCAAGCAGCCGGGCAAGCCGCTGCTGATTCAGGAGACGGGTCTGCAGAACGATTTCCAGATTGACGACACCTGGCGGCGTAGCCCGGCGAACCAAGCTTACACCCTGGAACGTAAGGCGGCGATCGCACTGGCGACGAGCGCCGGGGTCATCGACTGGCTGTGGAATGTCAATGCCTATATGACCGAGGATGTGGAGGTGACCATCGGCGTCATCCGTCCTGACTACACGGAGAAAGCGGAAGCCGCAGTGATGCGCGGGCTTGCCAACTTCGCCAATACAAATCGCGAGGCGTTTCGCGCGCCCGAGCAGCCGCAAGTGGCGATTGTGCTGGCCCAGGACCTGCAGTATTCGGCGTTGAATCCGCTTGCCGTGGCAGCGCAGCAGAAGGCGGGGCGCGTGTTGCACAACTATCTGCACATCGCCGGGTACACCATCGCGCAAAACCAGCTCGCACACCTGGGACGGCCAAAGCTGGTCATCCTGCCGTCGCCGCAGGTGCTGGACGAAGCCGCATGGCAGCAGTTGAAAGCCTATGTCTCACAGGGTGGGACATTGCTTATCACCGGGCCGTTCGATCGCGATCCGTATTGGCGTTACACGTCGCGACTCAGGGAACTGGGTGTGGCGGCGCAGGTGCTGCCGCTGAACTTTCGCCAGGGTTCGATGCTCATCGACGGCAAGCCCGTGGCGGTTTCCTTCGAGCAGCAGGATTTCATCGACGAGCTGCGCTTCGCCGATCAATCCGGGTGGAAGGAGCTGGCCGTCGGCCAGGGCAAGCTTCTGATCGCCTCGTATCCCGTGGAAATGAGCGAAGGTAACGACGCAACTGCCGCTGTCTATGCCGCCGCATTGCGTCGCGCCGGCGTGGAACCCCAATACGAAGCCAGACAGCTTTCGCCGGGAGTGCTGGCGCGCCCCACCGTCTTTCAGAACGCCGTTCTCTACCTCTTCATGTCGGAGAGCGGGCGAGACGAGCCCATCGACGTGCGTGACAAAGTCACCGGCGCGGAGATCAGGTTCACGCTTCCTGAGCAGCGTGCGGCACTCGTGCTGCTGAACAGGAAAGACGGAAAGGTGATGGGCAAGTATGGGTACTGACGAGGCTGCATCTCATAGGTTCGCGAACCGAAGCAAATGTGAGCCACGAGAGCACGCGAGAACCGAAAAAGCCGGAGCTGCCAGCTCCGGCCCACCTCACATCACAACCCGGAGACAGGGTTAGAGATTCAACTTGCGGCGCAACAGGCCAGCCAGCCCCAGAACACCCGAGCCCATCAGAAGCAGGCTGGAAGGCTCTGGAACACCGGTCAACTGGAACGCATGCTCCTGGCCATTGTTGAACCACCCGTCGCCCGCAGGAGGCAGAAAGTCCTCGTTGCCGGTGATGGTTCCATTGAAATCCGTGGTCTCCCAATAAACCTCGGCACGTACATCGTTGCCGATCGGCCCATTGTGCAGTCCGAGCCAATAGGTAACGCCGGCCTGGGCGGTGAACGGTACGATATCAAACGAGTAGTAATACTCGTCGTAACCGAAGCTTGATCGACCGGTCGGGGTACGCGTGAGGTTCGCTCCGGCCAGGAACCCCTCGACCAGCGGGTTGCCGAGGTTCGGCTGGCCGCCGTTGTCGAGATAGATGCCGTACCAGATTGAACCGGCATAGCCATTCAACGCGGTATCTTCAATCGTCCAGAAGTGCACGTCGGTAATGGGAGTATTCGTCCGAAGGATGAAATCCTCGGCCTGAATCCATTCGGTCATTTCGTTGCCATTCTGCAGATTCGGTGCGCCATTGTCATAAACAATGCGCCCGGCAAAGCTTAAGGGTGCGAAACAAAGGAGTACAGCTAGTAAGAGAATGAACCGTTTCATGCAGGGTCTCCTTGCGTTTGCCGCTGAGCGTGCAGTTATACCACTGCCTGAGGAGATGATCACGCAGCCGCTGCATATTTCTCCTCAGGAGCAGACATCATGTGCTTGCAATCGACGGCGGGGGAGAAGGATGCCTGGTAAGTTCCACAGACGCATCTGAATGTCGATTCAACTGAAATTATCGGCGTTGGCGTTGGGCACGGCAAGCACTATCACAAGATTCTCAGCGCGGATTCCCGCACTGGGAATTCCTGTTCTGCGGCAAAATGCGCGCCGCAAGCTAAGGCTGTAGCTGTCTGTGATTCGTCGGGAATTGTGCAGCCGGAGCGCAAGCGCTCGGGCATTTCTTTGCCGTGCCCACGAGTGGAAAAACCGGACGACCGAGGCCCGCAATCAAGCTCCACAACGAAACAGGACAGGAAGGCGGAGATAGCGAAGCCGCAGCCTGAGGCTGCGGCTTCGAGAGACAATCCGGGGGAGCGAGGAGGTTTACAAACCAAGCTTGCGGCGCATCAAGCCCGCTAGCCCAATCACGCCTGTGCCTACCAGCAACATGCTGGAAGGCTCAGGGATAGTGCTGACGATGTCCACCGTCAGGCCCGTGGTGCCTCCATCGAGCCAAGCTGCCGAGCCGCCGCCAAAGGGTACGGTGTTCTGCAGTACCAGCTCAATCTGATAACCGCCAGCCACCGGCCCGATCGAACCGAAGGTGACGGAACCCGTCACGGTTCCTATGTCGCCGTTATAGGCGTCGTCCGGCAAAATCGCCTGGGCCACAGCCACGCCGTTGACCAGTACGAACCAAGTCTCGGTATTGCCGCCACCCAGGAAATCCTGGAAGCTCCAGTTGGCCGTAAGTCCGGTGGCACCGGTGCTGTTGGGCACCACAAAGATCGAAGACAGTACGAAGTCGCCTGCTGTCCATTGAAAATCGGTTTGTCCGCCCGACGGAATGGTGCCGCAGCCGTTAGTAGCGCTGCAGTAGGCGTCGCCAGCCGTCGGAAATGGGAAGGTCAAGGTTACCGTCGTCGCCGGGGTTATCGGCGAGATGGTGAGCTTGGTCAGGTTTGTGACGCTGCTAGCGCTTGCGACGCCAACGGCGAGGCAGCAGAGTGTTACCAAAATCGCAACGCTCCGCACGGATGGTTTCCTCATAATATATTCCTCCGCTCCAACCCGCCCATACCGCGCGGCATTGGACTGAAGTGACGATAGACCCCTACAACGGCATGAGGTGCTACCGGGTTTGATGTCTGGCAGCACCGCCCCCCCATACTACCACGGCGCTACCGCAAATTCGCTCATACGCCAAGGCCTGAACTACAAGAACCGGGGGATTTCAGGCCCCTCTGCCTTCAGAAGAAGTTCCTGCGGCACCGCATTGCGGAGCCGCAGGATAATCTCTTACGGAAGGACATTAGGCGTACAGCTATTGAACTTCACCGAAGCAACACGCGTGCTCCAACCGAACGTGGTCGTCGTGGTGTAGTACTGGTTGACATACCAGAAGTTGCACCCATCCAGATCGATGGTCATGCTACTGTAATCGCCCCAGCGATTGGCGGTGTCGGTTTGCGAACCTGTCGCTACGGTCTGATCCACGATGGCAGCTTCGCCCTGCATCGTTCCCGGTGCATCTCCTGGCGCGCGGCCAGTGAAGTAGATGTCCGGGTGAAGGGTAGTGCCGGAGCGACTATAACCCAGCGCGATATTGCCCTGCTTATCCATGGCAATCGAGCCCATCCACCGGTACGTGGCATCGGGAGCGTAGGTTCCGCCCTGGTACAGCGACAGCGCCATCAGATTATTGTTCGGCGAGCGGAATTCATACCAGCGTTCCGCTCCCGTGCTTCCGTTGGCGATGGAATGGCTGACCAGCCAGGAATTTATTGGGACGTTCGCACGATTTACCGTGCGGCGCAAGACCAACCGGTACATCAGGCGATCACCCAGCGAGTCGAGCGTGTCGGGGACTCCCGCCTGGGGAATGCAGGCGGACGAGCCGAAGTTGCACAAGCCCGTGAACGCCGGCAAAGCCGGACCGACGGTCGGATTGGTGACCAGAATGGGGTTCGCGCCGTTGACGCCGGTCAGAACCGCAGTGCCATTCGTAAAGTTAGGCGTGTACGTGTACATGTACACATGAGTCTCAGAGGCGAAGTTGTCAATGCTGCCTAGATACACTTCAGGCGTCCCGGCGGGCATCGGCAGTTCGGGAGAATCCAGATCAGCCGGCAGGAAGCCGTCGTCAAACAGCGTGCCGTTCGAGTTGTCGAACGTGCAAACCTGCTCGGCGGTGGGATCACCTGCAACCATCTTTATGCGGTTATAGGCGCAGGGAGTGACGCCCAGATAGGCCGTTCCGGAGTTGTTGAAAATGTTCTGCGACTGGTAGATGGCCTCGGGCTGGATTCCCAGCTTCGGATAGTCGGGAAACCGATTCGCGGCCATGGCGAATTGGTAGAGATAATAGGGACCCAGGGCGTCAGGAGTCTGCGAGACTGCAAAGCATCCCGCGTACGGGCGCGAAAACACTGGCTGGAAGAGCACCCAGCGATGCGCCATCTTGTCGAACTGCACGATGATGTCGCCGCTGTTGTGGGTAGCGCACTGGCTGCCAGTGAGGCTCGACCAAAGCGTGTTGCCCAGAATTGGGCCGGCCAGATAGGCTCCGTCGCTCTTGCGGAATACCGCGTAGGACACGTTGACCCACTCGACCACCTGCGCGTTCGCTTGGTTGCCCGGCCAATCGCCGGAGGCCCCGTTCGAATCGGTCGGCGCATCGGGCACTGTGTAGCCGTGGAAACCCACGCCGACGCCCAACACGTTCACGCCCACCATCGCTGCAACGGGGGCAAGTGACTGCTGGTTGGCTTGCTGCTGCACAACTCTGGGTACCATCCGATTGCCGTATCCGAGCTGCTTGATCAACTTCGGTCTCAGAGCCGGACTGGCGTCGTGATAGCCGAAAACAGAGACGGGTTGTGATGCTATGAGATCGCGTAGCGGGGGTGTCTTAGCGAAGGCGACCGGACGACTGAAATCTGTTTTGGTGAGTACGCCAGCCTGTGGTGCTGCAGCCATCTGTGCACATAGCGATCCGCACAGAACCAGCGTGAGACACAGCACAGCGGCGCCAAACGAGAGGGAAATATTTCGATTCATCGAGCCTCTCCAGGTGATTTTTGGTTGTCTAGAAGTTGTTCCTCGCCAGTGCGAGCAGGTACTGGCCGTTTGGGGGACCTGTGAATTTGTACCATTACTTCGTGGCGTGTACAACTATTTTTGTAGTAGCGAACTGTAAATATTCTGCCTCTGACCGAGTTATTCGGAGGCAACCCTGCGGTTTGTGCAGCGAAATCGACAATTTAATGCAAAATATTGCAACATTTCGAGTTAGCTCGGTTAATGCGACAGTTAATGGGAGCTGCGGGCGGCAGAATTGAATATGGAGCCTCTCGCGAACTGCTTCGACGGTTGCGTTGCCGACTTGCAAGATGATTCACCGCGTGGCCTCCTCCGATCTACTGCGCGGCTCCGACCGAGCAGAACTCTACCGCGATTCAGTCAGCCAGTTCGTGCTAGTAGAATGGTGGCTGCCTTCGACAACAACTCGACGTGGAGGATACTTTGCGGCGCCACCAACCGATGCGACAATATTCAACCCTGTGCAGCGTAATCTTTCTCGTCGCTTCATCATCTTTATTGCTATTTGCACAGAAGACGGTGGTCCACGATGCCGGCCCTGGTCTTAAGCAGGAATTCGATTACGATGCTGCGGGGCGCGTCGTACAGAGCCGTACGGTCACCACCGCTGGTAAGCTGCAGGTAAAAGTCGAGTACGTTTACGGCCCCCGGGCCCAAGCTACGAGTCAGATCAGCACGCACTACTGGCCCGACGGCAAGTCCGTTCAAAAGATCAGCCAGGAACGCTTCGACGACAACGTCAATTTCACGAGTGAGATCATCGAGGACTTCGATCAGACAGGCAAGCATGTGTCGGGCCACAAGCTGTTTCACGATCCCATGACGGGCATCTACCGCTGCCTCGACTGGAAGGTTGCACAGCAGAAGTATGTGGCCATTGACTGCCCGGCCTCGGAAGAATCGCGCGAGGGACCGAGCGAAGTGCGCAAGGTGACCCGCGAGGAAGTGATGCAGAACCTGGCCGCGGCGCGACAGGCCGCCCAGACTGAAAGGAAGTCGCGTCACATGAAGGCCAAGCCTCCGGTTGACGCGGCACTAACGACAGTCAAGAAGGATGTAGGAATTGTCCTGCCGGCGCAGATGCGTGCCGGACAGCGCGTATCCGGCAGCGTGGTGGAAGACCCCGACCGGTTTGCCGGCGATCCTGATCTCTCGGTCACGCGCGTGACCCTTCCCTTCCAATCGGAAGGCGACGCTTCGAAGTTGAGCGGCTGGACGTTGGAGCTGAGCGGCGGAAGCGCACAACCGGCAGATGAGCGAGTCAGCTTCGTGGTCCCTGCTGACGGGCCTACCCAGTTCACCCTGCGGCAGGCTGGAGATTCCTCGATCGCCGTTTCGGGCGCGGTGCCAGGCGCGAAGACACCAGCGCAAAAACCTCCAGCCCCCAACCGTTACGAGGCACCCGCTCTTTGCTTCCGGCAGGGCTTGTGCGTCGTGACGGGCCGCTTCAGCGGAGACAGCCGGAGCACATTTGCGGCATTCGACCAGGTGCCCGGGCGCATTGTCGCCGAGACAGAGTCCACCGCCTTCGTTGAGGTGCCGAGCGACGCGATCCTGGGACCGACGGCGCTGATCGTGGCCGAGCCGCGCACCGTGGCGGTCATGATGATGGTGGTTGGTGAATTCACTGTGTCGCCCAACCACATCGAAATCACGCCCGGACAGGACCGGCTCAGCTATTTGCGTGTCAATGGGGTGAGCGAGCTAGCGGATGAGCAGTGGCGCTACGGCGTTTATCCGGCGAGCAATCTGGAAAAGGCGCGTGCGCTGCTTCCGGGATTCAATCCCGCCAAAACCGTCGAGCAGGTGCGCGAGCAGCAGGAGCGTGAGGACAAACGCGACGGCTATGTGAACAAGGATGAGAAGCAAGAGGAGTCCGCCGGCATGGTGCTGGTCGTGCTGCGCAATGCTACACCCGAGCTGGTCACGCTGCGCGGCTCCGAACAGAACCAGTACGTCTTCCACTTCACTCCTGATTCTTTCAGCCGGGGCGACTACCGGTTCTGCTTCGCGGTGGATGCGTCGAAGCCGGGAGTCTTCGCGGTGCATGCGACTGCCATCCCGTTCCTTGCCCCGGTAGAAGCGCGAGTGTTCGACGGGGATAACACTGCCAAAAATTGAGTTGCCAGGCCCCAGCGAGCTCCGGCGGGTTGACCCGTCGGGTTGTGACGCGCGTCCTTGATTGCGGGCTCCTGCTGACGAACACTCGTTATGAAGGCAGGAACTGCGATGGCAGTGGCGATAGGCGAAACCCGAGTGGTGGGTCATTATCGTCTGCTGGAGAAGATCGGCTCTGGCGGAATGGGCGAGGTTTACCGCGCGCACGACCTGCACCTTGATCGCGACATCGCCGTCAAGGTGTTGCCTCCGGCAGGCAAGGGTGGTGCCTTCGACTCCCGCGCGCGGCGGGCCCTCCGCCAGGAAGCCCTGACGCTCTCCCGCCTCAACCACCCCAACATTGCCCAGGTGTACGACTTCGATAAAGAAGGTGACACCGACTTCATCGTCATGGAGCTGGTTCCGGGCGAGTCGTTGGCGCGCAAGCTGGCGGCAGGGCGGCTTTCCCCGGAGGAGTCGCTCGCCATCGCCAGCCAGACCCTCGACGGACTCGCCGCTGCTCATGCCCAAGGCATCATCCACCGCGATCTGAAGCCGTCGAACCTGCAGCTCACTCCCGAGGGCCGGATCAAGATCCTCGATTTTGGGCTGGCGCAACTCGTGCGCCCCAAAGACTTCGATCTCGGAGCCGCCCCCACGGCGACTACGGTGGAGGGTTTATCCGGCACCCTGCCCTACATGTCACCGGAGCAATTGCACGGCGAACCGCTGGACGCGCGCAGCGACATCTGGTCGCTGGGAGTGGTGCTGTATGAGTTGACGACTGGCCATCTGCCGTTCTGCGGCCGGACAGCCGCCGACACTGCCGACGCCATTCTGCATGCGCCCGTCCCCGCGATAGGCAGTGGCTCCGGGCAATCGGCGCTGCGCCTCATGCTCGAGCGCTGCCTCTCGAAAGACGTGACGCAGCGCTATCAGACGGCCGAGGAAATGCTGGCCGATGTCCGCCGTGTGGCAGCGGGCGA
>Ga0335082_10001963_pt1 | contig 22088 bp, 15 predicted proteins | sample Lox_Sample_41_FD_206718 | JGI IMG/M metagenome (GOLD analysis project Ga0335082, IMG submission 206718) | Soil microbial communities from Loxahatchee National Wildlife Refuge, Florida, United States - Lox_Sample_4.1 | ecosystem: Environmental > Terrestrial > Soil > Wetlands | place: USA...
CGCCCAAACGTAACAGTCCCCAACATGAGCGCTTTCTCCCCGTATTGGTTCGCGACTTGTCGGTTTGCCCATGATGATCCTCGATCAAAGAGTGGTTGCTTCTCTTGTTGTTGCTATGTTCATGTGACGCCAAGAAGATTCCAACTGGCAGTGCTTACAGTTCAGATCCAACCTCGAGTTGCGATAGCAAGGATGGTTGACAAGGGTCGGGAATTTGTGCGCTAGCGTGTTTCCTTTCTTACTGTCACAACTGACAGTTACGACTAGAGACGGTTTTGCCTACACTCCTGATGCTTGCATCAGTGGTCTGCCGGTGTGCAAAATGCGTGTCGCTGTGCGTGCATGGGTCCAGGGATCCGTCACGCGCCGAGGGCAAAAGAGATGAGATTGTCGCGCAGGATAGAGCACCTTTTGTTGATTCTGGGATCCCTCCTGATCGCAATCTACTTAGCGGCTTATATCCATAGAGTGATCTCGTCACGAGCAGAATTAAGACGCTTCCGAGACCTCCAGGCACGGCAGTCGACTTCGGCGTCGGTCGAGTTTCCACCAAGCCCCCGCTTCAAAGTGGATGTCAGCCTTTGGTCGGAGAAGCGAATTGCAGCATACGAACAGAGTCTGACGGGGCCAATTGCTCCGCTGGCCGTGTTACGCATTCCTAAGGTTCAACTGGAGGTGCCGGTGCTGGAAGGTACCGACGACCTGACCCTCAACCGAGGAGTCGGCCACATCGCCGGCACGGTGCAACCCGGGGAAGATGGAAACGTGGGAATCGCTGGTCATCGAGACGGTTTTTTTCGGGTGTTGAAGGATGTTGGAGCCGGAGATCGGATCGAGCTGGTGACATCGGCTGGCACTGAGATCTATGTCGTTGACCAGACGGTACTCGTCAAACCTGACGATGTTTCGGTTCTGCAACCTTTGAGTGCACCGTCCCTTACGCTGGTGACGTGTTACCCATTCTATTTCGTTGGTAGCGCTCCCGAGCGCTACATAGTCCGGGCGTCGAAAGCCACGCTCGATTCAACGGATCTTTCGGTCGATAAGCGTGCGAGTTCTGAAGGAGGGAGCACAGCGGGAGATCAGAAGGCCAGATGAAGGGGTTTGGAAGGAATCAGCGGTTAAGGACTCAAGTTCATGCGTATACAGCTAGACAAGGAGAAAAGACAATGAACCTAAACAACGGATGGGCACGCGTGTGGCTGGTGCTCGCGGTAGGGACCTTTCTGGCCTTTGCCCTGAGCCTGAACGCACAAGTGCAAACTCAAACCACTACCACGGCCGGACAGGCGACAACCGAGATTCAAGTCGAACGCGGCACTGTCGTCATGGTAACCGGAAACGATTTGATCGTGAAAAAGGACGACGGATCGATTGTCCACATTCCTAACGTCCCCGAAAGCGCTAGGGCCACGGTGGGCGGCCAGCAATTGGGTATTCATGACTTGAAGCCGGGTATGACGCTGGAGCGCACCATTACCACAACCACAACCCCAAAGACCATCACAACGGTGCAGACGGTCACCGGAAAAGTATGGCAGGTAAGCCCGCCGGGATCGGTGATTCTGACTTTGGAAGACGGTAAGAACCAGCAGTTCAAGATCCCCAAGGGGCAGAAATTCACAGTAAACGGACAAGAAACAGATGCCTGGGGCCTCAAGAAGGGAATGCAGGTCTCGGCCACCAAGGTAGTCGAGGTTCCCGAGACGGTCATTGAACACCAGAAGCAGGTCAGTGGCACGATGCCACCGCCTCCACCACCTCCCCCGGCCGATGCGCCGATCCTAGTGGCCATGGCGGAACCGGCACCAGCACCCGCTGCGACAGAGCTGCCGAAGACGGGAAGCTTTCTGCCGCTCATCGGATTGCTTGGCAGCCTGGCTTTGTTGTCTTCACTAGGCTTGGGTGTAATTCGCCGTACCTTTTGATCTATTCCGGGCTTGAGAGGCCTAGTGCTCTACGCAGCTTCGCTCCTCGAGCCCGGACTTGTCTCGGCTTCCAACTCCGCAATGCGGTCTTAATCCTGTGGCAGTAAGGCAGATAACGCAGAATGCCGCCCGCTGTGGGCGGGGCGAGGAGGAGTGGAAGTCGGGCTATAGGACTCTGAGGCGATCAAGCGGCAATAAGGTGGTTTCTCATGGCATATTGAACCAGCTCAGCGCTGCTCTTAGCGTTTATTACCTCCATGATGCGATACTTGTGAAAGGCAACGGTTCGTGTAGTGATGTTGAGGACGCCGGCTACCTCTTTCATACATTTTCCCTCAGCTAGCAACTGCAGTACTTCACGCTGTCGTTCGGTCAGTCGTTCACCCTCGTCAATCAGTTTCTTGCCTTGCCGAAGCAGAAAATCGACGGTGTCTTTCGCGATCATGGGTGAGAGGTAGGACTTGCCTTTGAGAACCTCCCGCACGGCGATAGTAAGTTCCGACGCCGCACAGGTCTTAAGCAGATAGCCAGATGCTCCTCGGCGGAACGCTTCCGCTGCTAGGTCGGCGTCGTGGTTCATGGTCAGGAACACCAGTTTGACCGAGGGCAAGAATTCCTTCACTTGCTGGCCTGCATCGAGGCCGTTCAGCAGGGGCATAGCTACGTCAACGACAATGAGGTGAGGCCTCATCTCCGCAGCCGCTCGGACCAAAGCTCGGCCATCCCCCACGGTGGCAACCACTTCATAGTCGGATTCTAGAAGCTTCCTGCAGGCCTCGGCGACGAGGGTGTGATCGTCGGCAATCAGAATTCGAGGAAGGTTTCGTTGCATATTTATGGTCCTCCTGAGAAGCCACCAATCCAGTCTCGCCGGTGGTTCATTTTGACCCGCGCAGTTTGCCTGAAAGTGGAAGTAACTGTCTGTGATTTGGATCACTGTCGATGTTTCAAGAACCAACAGATCCGCTGTAGAGACTACACCAAGGTTAGCCATCCGGCCACTAGTACTATTGCCAGAGTCTGTTGTCTGTCATTCTCGACAGTGCAGGTGGCGTAGCCCGCGCAAGGGGCCGACTCTCTCAAGGATGCCTCATTTGTTCGGCATAGTCTCGGAGCTGCGGACCTCGTGAAGCTCAAAGACCGGACTCTGGTAATCGCCAGGCAGGTAACTGTCAGGAATTGTCGTCCGATTGCCATCTCGCAAGGACGTGTAGTGCGGCGAATTGATCTCTACTCCAGCCTCATTGAACCGGTCTTGGATATGCTGGTGCAACATCGAGTAGATCTCCTGCATGTCGGTCGGCTTCGCGGTGTAAGCATTGAGTTCGTAGGCGACGTAAAAGTCGTTGAGCGCGGTTTGCAGCACGAACGGCGGAGGATCGTGTAAGACGTGATCCGTAGCAATAGCAGCCGACATTAGCAGTTCGTGAACCTGCCGCCAAGGGGCGTTGTAGCCGATGGTCACAGTAGTATGAAAGATTACTCCCTTGCCGCCCGCCTCAGCACTATAGTTCACCACAACCCCACCCAGTACTGTACCGTTCGGGATCGTAACTATCTCGTTCTTCTGAGTGCGGATGCGTGTCACTAACAGAGTCTTTTCGACTACCTCTCCCACGTCGCTTCCGATCCGAACAAAGTCTCCGAGCTGAAATGCCCGCATGTAGGTAAGAATAGTTCCCGCGACTCCATGGGCTACCGCCGAGGTCGAGCCGAGTGACAAAAGAACTCCAAAGAATACGGAGATTCCTTTAAACGCGGGGCTATCCGAACCCGGAAGATAAGGGAAGGCAACAATGGCAGCCGCAGCGATGATCAACACTCTCACCAGCTTGGCTGTGGGCTCCGCCCAATCCGGATAAAAGCCACGGACAGCCAGCTTTTGGTCGCGAATTTCACTAAAGATGTGTGCATTCAACTTGATGAGGTAGGAGGTGACCAGACAAATGCACACCACCAGGATCAAATGAGGAATGTAACTGACCACAACCTTTCCGAAGCCTGCCAACTCAGAAAATAGCCACCTTGTTATCTGATATGAGGTGTATTTGGTCGAGGGAAAAAAGCGCAGCACCAGCGTGCAGTACGCTTGTATCAGGGCCAGAACCACAATCCAGAAAACCACGCGGCTCAGCGCCAGCAAAGGGCGACCGAAGTAGCGCCCAAGTCGCAACCCGAACGATGTAACTGATGCTCCTGCCTCCAACCGAATCAGCCGCACCTCTACCGTAGAACGTATGCGACGCCGGACGATAAAGAGGAGGATAAGCAACCCTACGAGTGTGACCGTGGCGACAAAGGCGTAGAGTGTTCCCAGCAGAATATGGCGCCAGGTATGTTCTTCCCGGTACTGCCTGACTACTTCACGGATGGTCTCAGTGTATTCGAAAGCTAATTGCGGGCGGCTCTTCTCTGCCGCTTCCGCATCCGCCTCTGTTATCCCCATGATGCGATCGGTGCCCGCAAGTATCTCCGTCCAGATACCACGGTCTTCGGCATGAATCGCGTCGAGCGCAATGTCCCGCCTCGAGCCCAGAGTCATGATGCGCTGGGCTATGGCTTCAGCGCGCTCTTCCGGGGTGAATCCGCCAACCGTTGCATAGACGACCAGGATCGGCCGGCCGTCAATTTCGATCGGACTGCCGGTATTCTCTACGGCGACGGGTTCACTCGCTGCAGGGGAGCCATTCTCACTCTTGGGCTCAGCCTGTGCGACAACCTGACAGCAAAGCATACACACGATGCCACAAGCTGCCGCGATTCGCCGTTTAAGCGATGACCATGGTCTAGCAGCTCTACCAAAGGATTGTTGCAGCAATGGCGGGCGGGTTATACAGGAAGCAGCTGCGCCAGTCGTCACGGGGCACCGCACCTACGATGCTGAAGTTTACGATACGACCTGTCGCCCCCGGCACTGTCAGTTTTGCTAGTCCCCAAATGGAGAGCGGAAGCTGGGATTGCGGACATCGGTATCGAGGCCAGAAGGCGCCTGTAGCAGCAAGTGAAGGACAGGCCGATCTGATCGGACATCAACGATGCGCTATGTGGTGGGAGAGTTGATGCCTTGGCGGTAGATCAGCCTCGGTTTCTCGGTAGGCAAGGTACAGTAATACCCCCACCATTACAGAGACGAGAGTCAGCGCTGCAACCATCATCATCATGATCAGCTCGTCCATTCTCGAGTGGGGTCGCGTTGCAGAGTCCCGACTCCTTGTATATCGTATTCTGCAGTCTCATGCCTCTACCAAAACTGACAGTCTTTCACCCCAAGACGATTGTGAAATGGCCATTGCACTTTGACCCTCTTGACGGGGTTTCCCTGAGTCGGATGGCCAGGGTGAGAGCGAGCGTCACAACTAGCCAATCAAGTGATGTTTGATGGCGTACTGGAGCAGTTCTGCGTTGGTCTTTAGGCCGAGAATATCCATGATTCTGTACTTGTGGAAGGCAACGGTGCCGGGCTTCACGTCCAATACGCTGGCGATTTCCTTCATGGACTTGCCCTCCGCCAGAAGCTGCAACACCTCGCTTTGACGGCGCGTGATTCGCTTCTCCTCCGCATAAGTATGACCGCTTCTCAGCAGAAAATCGACTGTTTCCTTGGTTATCTGCGGAGACATGTATAACTCTGATCTCAATGCCCGTCGGACCGCGGAAATCAGTTCTGCCGCTGCAGAGGTCTTTACTACGTACCCCAAAGCACCGCGCCGAAACGCTTCAGCTGCGACCTCTGGAGACACGTTCATCGTCAGGAACACCAGCTTCGCTGCTGGTAAGAGATGTTTGATGTGATCGGCCGCATCGAGCCCGTTCAACTGAGGCATGGCGATATCGATGATCACCAGGTCAGGCTTAAGGTCGCACACCTGTCGAAGTAGAGCCCGTCCGTTGTCCACAATACCGACAACCTCGAACTCGGGTTCGAGCAGCCCTTTGCAGGCTTCAGCCAACAGAGTGTGATCATCGGCAATGAGCAGCCTGGCCCTGTGACGATGTTCCATTGCACTCCTGGCGATCTGGAACGCTTCGTGCTCATCCCACCCCTTTACGGGATTTGCACCTTCTCGCCAGTTGATGCTAGAAGCAGATCACCCTTGAGATAACTGGCAGTTCTGTCAGCCATGGCACGACAAGAATTACTGTCACCCAGCTAGCACGTGCCACTGATACTTTAGTCAGTTGGCACGCGTTAGGCGACCCCTTAGCATGGCCCTGCTGCACCCCGGATCGCAGTCCCAGTGAGCTATTTACTTCAAGAATGGAGAATGACCCATGCGCAGAATTGTCAACGCGAAGGTAATTGTTACGTTGCTGTTGAGTGGCCTGACCCTGGGGATCGTGTACGGAGCTGACAACAATGAAAAAATTCGAGGCCTAATCACTGGGCGTACGGGGGATACCCTGACCGTGAAGACCTCTGACAGTAATGTCACGGTGGTTCTCACGGATTACACAAAAGTGCAAAAACCGAAAGGCTTGGGACTTCGCAAAACGCAAATGAGTTTCACAGCGCTCATCCCGGGACTCAAGGTCTCCGTGGATGGAGTTCGCGATTCGCAAAGCCGCCTGGTGGCCCAAAAAATTACGTTTTCCGGAGACGACTTAAAGACAGCCGAAATGATTCAAGCCGGCCTCGCTCCGACGCAGCAGGCGGTAGAAACCAACAGCCAGAACGTAGAGGCGAATAAGGTGCAGATCGCCGCCAACCGGGAGAGGATCGGAGCCAACGAAGAAGCGATCGCCGCGAACCAGAACGACATTCAGGACGTCTCGAAGCGTTTTTCCGACCTCACCGAATTCGACATCAAGGGTGAGGCGACCGTGTATTTTGCGAGCGGAAGCAAGAAAATCCCAACGAAGGATCAGGCTGCGCTAACAGACCTGGCCCATAACGCAGCCGGCCTCACCGGTTACCTCATCGAAGTGAAGGGATACGCGGATTCTTCTGGAAGTGCAGCCGTGAATCAAAAATTGAGCATGGACCGGGCGCAGGAAGTTGTCACGTTTCTAATTCAAAACTGTAATGTACCGGTCAGGCGTGTCGTGGCACCGGGAGCCATGGGAAGCACAAATCCTGTTGCTTCCAACGAGACTGCGCAGGGGCGCTCAGAAAACCGGCGTGTTGAGGTCAAGGTTCTGCTCAATCGCGGACTCGCCGGGGGGATGTAGGACGGATGAAAGTGCCCGGGAGTCCACTGGTGAATCGCGGCATAGACACCGCAATTCCCGGACAGTGCGGGGTAATGACAAGCCGCGAGGCGCGTTCACGCACTGTCCACATCGCCTTCGTGGAGGCAAGAAGAATCACTTCTAATCCCAGCACGCAAATGCCCTGGGACTAATGCAAGTGTATTGCCGGGGAAACAAAGGTGTTGCCCTGCATGGCTGCCCAGATCGCTGGTGCTAGGTCGGTGATCAGAAACGGCTTCAACACATAACCAAGAGCCCCCAGGGACAGTGCTGTCTCTACAAAGTCAGAATCGGCGGTGACCGTCAGGAAAACGAGTCTTACCCCGCAACCAAGCTCTCGCAGTCGCGACGCCGCTTCCAATCCATTAACCGCAGGCATGGAGATGTCCAGAACAACGACGTCGGGCGACAATGTCGTCGTTAGTTCAATCGCACGCGCACCGTTGTCCGCCGTACCGACGATTTTGAACTCACCCTCAAGGGCCGAGACAATGGTTTGCAGCATGTCGGTTTGATCGTCGGCGAGTACAAGCCGGGGTGCGGCCACCAAGAGTTTTCCTTCCACGGATCTGCTTATCACCTCGCCGCCGGTTCGACGCTGCGGTTCGTCTTCTGGAACTCCCGTCATGATATGACTACTACACCGCGTTGTGCCTGATGTCTGCCAGCAATGTTCGTAGTTTCGCTCTGCTAAATTGTAAGTTCTTCCTGTTTTGAGACTGGTAAGGACGATCAAGCCCGACGATTTCTCGTGCGGCAGCGAGGCGCATTCAGACTGTAACTTCTGCCAGTTTCTCCTGCACTATATGCCCTCTACTCTTTTGTCGTTCTGTCACGGAACCGCGCAAAGGCCGGTCGCATAAATCCGGACAGGTTGGACTCGCGAAGTGCACTGTCGACCAGCCGGCTTCGCGTTGCGTTTTGCTTGTGCAGGAACGAGACTTCTGGGTTCTCAGTCCCGTCCTGAGGAGAGTTTTCTATGCGAATTCCATCCCAGATCAGCCGCCTCACAGTCAGCAGAATAACGACCTCCCGCTGGCTTTCGTCTGGTCGTCGCTTAAGGGCCCAGATGGGTAGTCTGCTTCCGATCTTCGGCGCAACCATCGTGCTGCTCGGGTGCGCAAAGAAAGAGGTGTCTCCGGCAGCTGTGCCAGAGGTGGAGGTCGCGCCGGTCATACAGCAAGACGTCCCTATCTATAGCGAATATATAGCGACCCTCGACGGGTACGTAAACGCACAGATCCAGCCCCAGGTAACGGGCTATTTGACAAAACAGAACTATCGGGAGGGTACGGTAGTCCGAGAAGGGCAGGTGCTTTTCGAAATTGATCCCCGCCCTTTCGAGGCCGCCGTGCAACAGGCCCGAGGGCAGCTTGCCCAAGCAGAAGCACAGCTTGGCAAGACGAAGCTTGATGTAGAGCGCGATACGCCGTTGGCCAAAGAGAGTGCAATTCCGCAAGCACAGCTGGACAACGACATTCAGGCGAACCAAGCAGCCGAGGCAATGGTGGCTGCGGCAAAAGCACAAGTAGAACAGGCGCAGCTGAATCTCGGTTTTACCAAGGTGCGCTCGCTGGTAAACGGCGTTGCAGGACTGGCCAAGGGCCAAATCGGCGATTTGGTAGGGCCAACGACGGTTCTCACCACAGTCTCGCAGGTGGAGCCGATCAAGGCCTACTTCGCCATCAGCGAACAGGAATACCTGAAGTTCGCAGAACGAATCAGCGCTGTGGCGGAAGGGAGAAGGACAGTTGGACAGCAGAAGATTCTTGAACTCGTCCTCTCCGACGGGAGCGTGTATTCGCAGAAAGGGTGGGTTGAGGTTGCGGATCGCCAGATTGATGTGAAGACGGGAACGATCCGCATGGCCGGGGCCTTTGACAATCCTCGTGGTATTTTACGCCCCGGCATGTTCGCCCGTATCCGGGCGGTTACGGGAATGGATAAGGACGCTTTGTTGGTACCGCAACGGTCGGTCGTGGAGACACAGGGAAGTTACAGCGTCGTTGTCGTGGATGCGGAGAACAAAGCCAGTATCCGCCCGGTGAAAACAGGGGAACGGGTCGGTCAGATGTGGGTCATTACCGACGGAGTAAAGCCGGGCGAACAAGTGATTGCTGAAGGCATGCAAAAGGCCAGAGAAGGCGTCATCGTCATCCCGAAGCAGTTCAATGCCGCCGGACAAGGAGAGTGAGCCATGGCGAGTTTCTTTATCAGACGCCCCATCGTGGCCATGGTGATCGCCATTCTCATGGTTCTGATCGGTTTGGTTGCGATGCGGCGGCTGCCTACGGCTCAGTTCCCGAACATCGCTCCTCCCGAAATTCAGGTGAAGGCCACTTATCCCGGCGCGGACGCGGTCACGGTCGAGCAGTCGGTAGCTACGCCCATCGAACAACAGATGAGTGGCGTGGACAACATGAATTACATGTACTCAAACAACGCCAACAATGGCCAGATCACCTTGACTGTCAACTTCGACATAAAGACGGATCCCAGCACCGATCAGATCTTGGCACAAATGCGCACCAACCAGGCCAATTCACAGTTGCCTGTCGACGTCGTGAACTATGGAGTTACAGTTCAGAAATCAACCGCGGCGCCTTTGATGCTGGTCAACCTTTACTCACCCAAGGGAACCTACGACAACATTTTCCTGGCCAACTATTCCTATGTGAACCTGAACGACCAGCTGACTCGCGTGCCGGGTATCGCCAGTGTGACCGTGTTTGGAGCTGGACAGTACGCCATGCGTTGCTGGGTGAGGCCTGACAAGCTGGCGAAGATGAGCGTCACTGTCCCTGAAATTGTCAAAGCCATCCAGACCCAGAATACGGTGAACCCGGCGGGACAGATCGGAGGCGAGCCTGTCCCAAAGGGACAGGAGTTTACGTACGCTGTCTTAGCCCAGGGCCGTCTGCCGTCTGCCGAGGAGTTCGGGCAGATCGTGATTCGCGCAAAACCGGATGGCTCCATCCTGCGATTGAAGGACCTTGCCCGGCTGGAGCTGGGCGCACAAACTTACAACCTGGTAGGCCGCTACAGCGGTAAGCCGGCTGCGGTCGTGGCGGTATATCAACTGCCGGGATCGAACGCAGTGCAGGCGGCAGCTGGCGTTCGCAAACTGATGGCGGAGGCCAAGCAACGTTTTCCGCAGGACTTGGAATACGACATCGCTCTGGATACGACTCTGGCGGTCACGGAAGGACTGCGCGAGATCCAGAAGACTCTGGTCGAAGCTATTATCCTGGTTATTCTGGTCGTCTATATTTTTCTTCAGGGATGGCGGGCAACCCTGATTCCACTGCTAGCTGTGCCGGTCTCTCTTGTCGGCACCTTTGTGGTTTTTCCATCTCTGGGTTTTTCCATTAACACACTCTCGCTTTTCGGACTGGTGCTGGCCATAGGACTGGTCGTAGATGATGCCATCGTTGTGGTCGAAGCCGTCGAGCACCACATTGAGCATGGAATGTCCCCCAAGGATGCCGCGTTCAAGGCCATGGAAGAAGTCTCCGGCCCGGTTATCGCCATCGCATTGATTCTCGCAGCCGTTTTTGTTCCAACCGCCTTTATTCCGGGTATCACGGGGCGCTTATACCAACAATTCGCGATCACCATCGCTATCTCGGTACTGTTCTCGGCATTTAATGCACTGTCGCTGAGCCCGGCGCTCTCGGCTTTGCTGCTCCGTCCACGCAAGCAAAGTCGCGGCCCATTGGGGTTGTTTTTCGGCTGGTTCAATCGCGTCTTTGGACGGACCACCGACGGGTACGTCAAACTGTGTGGAGGCTTGATTCGTAAGGCCGGCATGAGCATGCTGCTGCTGCTCGGCATGGCCATCTTGGCGGGGTGGTTCGGGTCGCGCCTGCCCCGCAGCTTCCTGCCGGACGAAGACCAGGGGTATGTGTTTGCAGGTCTGCAACTGCCGAATGCCGCTTCCCTGCAGCGTAACGACGATGCATCCCGCAAGATCGAGGATATGATACTCAAGACCCCCGGCGTCCACTCGGTGACAGCAGTGCTTGGCTTCAGCATGTTGAGCGGAGCCCAGAATACCTACAGTTCTTTCTACTGGATCACCCTTAAAGAGTGGGCGGAGCGCAAAGCTCCGGAAGAACAATACGAAGCCATCAAGAAACACTTAAACCAGGGGCTTTCGAAAATCGTCGAGGGAGTTGCCTTTTCTTTTCCTCCGCCAGCAATTCCGGGAGTAGGGACGGCTGGAGGCGTCACCTTCATGCTCGAAGATCGTGCCGGTAAGGACCCGCAATTCCTGAGTCAGAACTTGGATAAGTTTCTGGCTGCGGCGCGCAAGCGACCCGAACTGTCATCCATTTACACCACCGCACTCCCCACCGTCCCACAGGTATACGTGGATGTGGATCGTCCGCGGGTAATTGCGCAGGGCGTCGTGCTATCCGACGTTTACAAGACGCTTCAGACATTCATGGGCGGGCTGCTGGTGAACTACTTTAACCGCTTTGGACGGCAATGGCAGGTTTATGTTCAGGCGGAAGGGGATTATCGCACGCGCGCGGAAAACCTGGGCCAATTTTACGTTACCAACGATGCTGGGCAACCCGTACCGCTGAGCGCGCTGACTGCAATCAAGCCTCGCACCGGGCCGGAGTTCACGCTTCGCTACAACCTATACCGCTGTGCCCAAATCAACGGAAGTGTCGCGCCCGGTTACAGCTCAGGCCAAGCCATGAAGGCGCTGGAAGAGACATTCGCCCAAACCATGCCCAGCGAGATGGGATATGACTACATGGGGATGTCGTACCAAGAGAAGAAAGCCGAAGAGGGGGTCTCACCGGCCGTCATCTTCGGCATGTCGCTGCTATTTGTGTTCCTGATTCTGGCTGCGCAGTACGAGAGTTGGTCGTTGCCGTTCAGTGTGCTTCTGGGCACACCCATTGCGGTATTCGGTGCGTTCTGGTTCCTTTGGATGCGTCAGCTGGAGAACAACGTATATGCCCAGATCGGTTTGGTGATGCTGATTGGCCTAGCTGCTAAGAACGCCATTCTGATTGTCGAATTTGCCAAGATGGAATATGACAAGGGCAAGTCCGCCGAAGAGGCAGCGTTGGTAGCAGCAAAGCTGCGGCTGCGCCCCATTCTGATGACGGCTTTTGCCTTCATCTTAGGATGCGTACCCCTCTGGACGGCAGCTGGTGCCGGCGCCATCTCGCGGCGAGTGTTGGGAACTGCTGTCATCGGCGGCATGCTCGCAGCCTCGGTTCTCGCCATCTTCCTTATTCCGGTGAGCTTTGATGTCGTGGAGCGACTGGCCCACCGGGGCCAGAAGCACTCTCCCTCGTCGTCGGCCCCGGCGATTGTGCCTACGGAAGGGGACTAGCCATGTTTATCAGGCGCTGCTTGATCGCACTCCTGTTCCTTCTGCTGACTGGATGTGCAGTGGGACCTAATTACAAACGTCCCCCTGTCACCGTTCCTGACAGCTATCGCGGGTTTGCCCCCGAAGCCGGTCCGCAAACCGCAGTCTCGGTTGGTGATGAAAAATGGTGGGAAGTCTTCCAGGACTTACAGCTGCAGGCACTGATCCGGGAGGCACTGGCGCAAAATTACGATGTGCGCATTGCGGCAGCGCGCGTACTTCAGGCGCAAGCGTTGCTGGGGGTCACACGAGCGGATCAGTTCCCGACCATCAGCGGCGGCGCATCTTCCAGCAATGAGCGCTTGCCGGAAACTCGAATCACGCCTCCTATTGAGACGAGCCCCAGCCAGGTCAACCTCTCCTTGTTCTGGGAGCTTGATTTCTGGGGCAAGTTCCGGCGGTCGACCCAGGCAGCGCGGGCGACATTGCTGGCCACCGAGTGGGGCCAGAAGGCAGTGATGTCCAGCCTCGTTAGCGATGTGGCGACGGCATACTTCCAACTCCTGGAATTCGATTTGCAAATGGAGATTTCCCGACGCACTCTTGCTTCCCGCAAGGAGTCGCTGCGTTTGGTGGAAGTTCGAGCCAAGGGTGGGGCAACTTCCTTACTCGACGTTCGTCAGTCTGAGCAATTGGTGTACACGGCAGCGGCCGCCATTCCTGATCTGGAGAGGCGGATCGAGCAGCAAGAGAACCTTATCAGCATTCTTCTAGCCCGAAATCCTGGACCTGTCATCAGGGGTAAGCCGTGGGTAGAGAGCCCAATCCTACCGAGTGTGCCAGCCGGGCTTCCATCTTCTCTCATCGAAAGGCGACCGGATATTCAGTCGTCCGAACAACAGTTGGTGGCGGCGAACGCGCGGATCGGGGTCGCCAAGGCCGCATATTTTCCCCAAATTGCGCTCACTGCGGTGGCGGGCTACCAAAGCTCAGCTCTGACGGACCTGTTTACCGGGCCGGCAGGCTTCTGGAATTTTGGTGGACAACTGGTGCAACCGATTTTCACTGGCGGGAAGATCCGCTCCAACGTCAGATTGACCGAGGCGCAACAGCAGGAAGCTGTCCTCGCTTATCAACAGTCGATTCAACAGGCTTTCCGCGAGGTTTCGGACTCATTGGTCGCCTACCGCAAGAATCAGGAGTTTCGTGCACAGCAGGAATTGCTCACCAATTCGGCGCAGGATGCTACTCGGCTATCGATCATGCGCTACCAGGGTGGGGTAACAAGCTACCTCGAGGTTCTCGACAGCGACACGCGCTACTTCGACGCCCAACTCGGTTTGGCACAGGCACAGCTTAACGAGCGACTGGCTCTGGTGCAGCTCTATAACGCACTGGGAGGTGGCTGGCAGCAGTAGGGAATGCTTGGCCGTGATGTTCGAAGATCTGGCCAACCCGTCCAGACGTCTCCTCGAACCGATGGAGAGAATCACCGAAGTTCTGTTCGCCCTGATCATGGTGCTAACCTTCACCTGTTCCTTTAGTCTGGCCGGGGCAGGTCGCGAAGAGGTGCGTGCCATGCTCATCGGCGCGCTGGGCTGCAACCTGGCGTGGGGAATCATTGATGCAGTCTTTTACCTGATGGGCACCTTCAGTGGGCTAGGCCGACGGATCCTGCGGTTGAAGGCTTTGCGCCAAGCCGCCGACTCCGCTGAGGCGTACCGAATTATTGCGGATGCCCTACCCCCGGCGCTTGTGTCCGTGTTGTCCTCCTCTGACCTCGAAGGCATGCGCGAGAAACTGAACCGGTTAGCTGACGTGCCGCCACAGCCGCGACTTGGTAAAGATGATTGGCTTGGGGCCATTGGAGTATTTCTGATTGTTGTGCTGGCCACATTGCCTGTGGTCGCTCCATTCGCCCTCATCGCAAATGCCCGACGGGCTCTGCGGGTGTCGAACGGAATTGCAGTGGTCATGCTGTTCCTGACCGGGTACGCCTTCGGGCGTCACGCGGGCCTTCGCCCGGTGCGGGCCGGCCTGTCCATGGTGATGCTCGGAGCAGCCATGGTTGGGATCACAATATTGCTTGGAGGGTAGGAGCCACGCACTCTCTGGGGACTTCCATGGTGCCTCTTCTGTTTGCCTGCTTGCTTTGTGCCCAAACGACGCCCAATCCTAACCCGGATACGACAATTGACGCCGCCCCCAAGCCATGGTCCCTTGCCATCAACATGTCGGGTTACATTGTCCCGCACGACCGATCGTATGCCTCTCCAACGTTTTCTGCCGATCACAAACAGCTTCACTTCGGAGCCCGTTACAACTATGAGGACAAGGAGACTGGCTCGCTGTGGGTCGGGTACAACTTCGAGGCGGGTGAAAAGCTCGTATTTCGGGGTACTCCGATGCTGGGTGGCGTCTTCGGAAACACCGCCGGGATTGCTCCCGGGTACCTCGCCGGACTCACCTGGAAACGCTTTGAACTGACCACAGAGGGAGAATATGTTTTCAATAGGAAGGAAAGAACTGAGAGCTTCTTCTACAGTTGGATGGAACTGAGCTACTCTCCCTTAGAGTGGTGTCGCGTAGGTTTGGTAGCGCAAAGAACTAAGGCTTATCATACGGATCTCGATATCCAGCGCGGCCTTCTGATTGGCATTTCTCATAAGCGAATGAGTGTTACAACCTATATCTTCAATGCTGGTTGGACTGACCCGACCGTCGTTCTGTCGCTCGGCTTCGAGCTTTGAGCAGGACTCACCACGTACCGATACGCAACACGATCCCCGTGCTGAAACGCAACCCATGATCGAAATTGGTACCGTTCAAGCTGCCAAGCCAGGAGCGCGTGTAATCGAGATTAGCGACGCGCACAGCGAGCGCGCGATTCAGGCCAAGATCGAGGCCGCCGCCTACCGAAAGCGAAAAGCCGGTACTCTCCCAATGCCGCGTGAATTCGTCGCGGTAGTCGCTGGTCTTTGCGCCTGGTGGCAAATTGGAGAGCACCTCTTCCTTCTTCTTGGGGTCGACTTGTTCTTGAGTGATCTTCTGCCCGCCGATACGGAAGTGGGCATGGGGGCTCAATCGCCCGGCGGTATGAACGATCCATTGCGGCCCAACCGTAAAGGTCAACGAGTCACCACTCCAGTAGCGAGGCATTGAATTCCCCAGAGTGCAACCGCTGACCTCCATCGTCCACTGCCAGAAGTCGGTAGCCCGGACGGCAGCCACCCCCCCGCCCCCGAAACAATTCAATCCTCCCACCTGGTAGATGTTGGGTGCAACTCCGGCTAGCTCGAACCGGGGCACAAGGTCGAAGTTGGAAACACTAACCTTGTGATCCACGGCGCCCGCCAGAGATCCGGCCGGACGCAGGTACATTTCGCCGTCGTATTCGGTTACGGTGGCACGGTTCTCCCGTCGCCAAGGGTATTGCAACATCATTAGATTGGCAAAGCTCTGGGTCGGATTCAGTGCTACCCGTGCCAGGATCCGGGCGGCTGTGTTATGAGTGCGGTTTTCGATGGGCACCGTGACGTATCGGTCGAGTGCGTCTCCGGCAACCATCCACATGAGTCCACCGTTTGGAGTAATGATGTGATCAACAAAACCGTAGGCGCAACAGTAGCGTTGAATCTGCCCCAAGGACGCTTCACTGATGGGACCAATCTCGAATTGTTCGCTGAAAGCCCAGGCGAATCCATATGCGCGAAGCCTGCTCATCCAGTAATCACGGTCGCCACCAAACTGAACAGATCGATAGCGCAGGTCGTTATGCACCCAGATGTAGCCGGATACCGCGCCCTGGATGGGATGGCCCAAGTAGTTTTCATAGTATCCGTCACCGTCTGACCAGCCGTGCATTGCCCCCAAAGCTTTGAAATACCCACCTACTACGCTGTTATGCAGGCCCTTGCGAGTACCTGCTTCCGTGGCGAACCGAAACGAGTGCATCAATCCCAGATAATAAAGAGAGCCCCTCATCAGCGACTTCCATGTAACTGCGGGTTGCGGAGCGTCAGCAGAGTTCACGATCGTACCGGCCACAGGCTTCCCCACTGTGATAGAGGAGGCGGTCTTGGGGAGAATGAGATCTTCGAGGTTATCCGGGAATATGCCGGCAGCCGTGGCAGGCTCAGAGGATTCGGGAAGATACATTGCAGAGGCAGGTGGGTCGGCTTTGGCCGCAATGGGCGGTTGGGACATCGCGTCGTTAGGCCGCCCACCTTTTCCGTCCTCCGAGCGTACGGGTAGGGTGAGAACGGTCGTCCCGACAAAAGCGAGCGTGATAAACAGTTTCTTCATGAACGATGGATGAACACTAACAGCGCTCACCTTCTCAAACCGCTCCTTCTTCTCAAGGCACTCTGGATGAATTGCACCAAGGGCCTACTCTTAGCAGGCTCCACGGCAGCCGTGAACTGTGAACAGTTACAGCAGGCAGGTCGTTTCGCTTGGCTAAGCCGAAACTGAGATTGAACAGTATGGATGGGCTCTGACCGCCCGCCTGGCGGGGTAGCTTTAGGAACAGACTGTCAGTTCTGGCAGTGGCACGGAGATTCTTACACTCCTAACCTGCTTGTTGTTGCAAGCAATGACGCGTGCTCAGGCGGGCGGAGTTGGTGTGTGAGGCAGTGCCTTATCCTTGGCTAGGTTTGGCAGCAATCATGACCGTAAGGGCCTGAGCCTCTAAGTCAGGTACGATTCGTTTCAGATACCTGCTCGAAACGAGAGGAAGACCACCCATGGCAGCACACGCGATCATCCCGCACATGCAGCCGAAGCGAACGGCGTGGAGAGCGATTGAGAATCATTACAGGAAGGTACGCAGCCTGCAGCTCCGTGATCTCTTCGCTCGTGATCCAACACGCGGCGAACGCCTGTCAGCCCAAGGTGTAGGGATATATCTCGATTACGCCAAGAATCGAATTACTGACCAGACTATCAAGCTGCTCATAGAACTGGCCCATGATTCTGGGCTCCAAGCACGGATCGACGCCATGTTCCGCGGTGAGAAGATCAACATCACTCAAAACCGCCCTGCCTTACACGTTGCGCTTCGCGCACCGCGAGGAGCGTCCATCTTCGTTGACGGTGAGAACGTCATTCCTCAGGTTCATGCTGTGCTCGACAAGATGGCCCACTTTTGCAACGTTGTACGCGTTGGTCAGTGGAGAGGACACACCGGTAAGCGAATCCGTAACGTCATCAACATCGGCCAGGGAGGTTATGATTTGGGGCCGGTCATGGTCTACGAAGCACTCAAGCCCTATAGCGAACGGGCGATGACGTTTCGCTTTGTCTCTAATGTCGATGGTAACGATTTTGCGGAGGCAGTCCGCGATCTGGAGCCCGATGAAACGCTTTTCATTATCTGTTGTAGGTCGTTTTCCTCAATGGAGACGACACTGAACGCCCGTTCTGCTCGTATCTGGTCCCTGGCTGGTCTGGGCGGCGACGAAAACTCAATTGCTAGGCATTTTGTTGCCATTTCCGCGGATACGGAGGAGGTAGCAAGGTTTGGAATCGATGCTGCTAACACGTTCAAGCTGTGGGATTGGATCAGTGAACCTTATTCAATCGGATCGGCGGTCGGGCTCTCCACGATGCTAGCAATCGGCCCGGACAATTTTCGCGCGCTCTTGGACGGTCTCCATCAGATGGACATGCATTTCTTGGCCACCCCCTGGGAGCGAAACCTTCCCGTGCTCATGGGTCTACTGACAGTTTGGTATGTTAACTGCTTCCAGGTGTCGACCATTGCAGTGTTCCCATATGCCCACTACCTCTGGCGATTTCCTTCATACCTGCAGCAATTGGCAATGGAGAGTAATGGCAAACACAGCACCCTCATTGGGACACGAGTGACCCAATCAACCAGCCCGGTCTACTGGGGTGAGCGTGGTACCAACAGTCAGCACTCCTTTTACCAGCTCATCCATCAGGGCACACAGCTCATACCTTGCGACTTCATCGTGTTTGGAAGATCGTTCAGCCCGCTTGGGCGTCACCAGGACCTGCTGGTAGCCAATGCTCTTGCGCAGGCTGAAGCGCTGGCCATCGGGAAGATGGCTAGCGAAGTTAAGGCTGATGGCACGCCGGATTGGCTGGTGCCGCATCGAGTACTAGAGGGTAACCGGCCGTCCAACACCATTTTTGCACAATGCTTGAGCCCAGAAACTCTGGGAAAATTGATTGCCCTCTACGAGCACTCAGTCTTTACGCAAGGAGTCATTTGGAACGTTAACTCTTTCGATCAATGGAGCGCGGGGCACGGGCAAGCTCTGGCAGAACAAATCATGTTGGAAATCGAAAATGCAGAAGCGCCCCAACTCGGGCACGACGGTTCAACGAACGCGTTGATCAGTCGGTATCGAACATGCAGAGAGACATAAAAGCAGGAGAAAACCCCGCGGCGTGAATTTGCGCGATTGCGGGTTGTGACGTTGTGAGAGTTGGCTCCAAGCATTCGGACACTGTGGCGGCGGAACCATACATACTTGCCAGGCCCGAGCAGTAGGTTCTTTGGGTGAACTATGAGGGACGTGCAAATCCAGTCAATTGCATTCAGGAACGCTGAACTGCAGAGTGAACGTCTCCGCATCTTTGGCGTCTTGGGTTTTATTGCGGCATATATGGCGGTGAGCCTCGTGCGGGCATTTGTAATCCGCTCGGTTAAACCCGCAACGCCGTGGACGTGGAGTCTCGTGCTTGCCGTCATGATCATCATCTACGAGTTCTGGACACTGGGTCGGGTGAATTCTGCCCTGAAGGCAAGCCGAAGTCTTCCGGGTCGCTTTTGGATACTAAGCACGATTGTGGAAACATCCATCCCAGCGTGTGTGATCGCTTTTCTGACCAGTTCACAAGTCGAGATCGTATATCGCCCGTTGGTCGGTCCATCAGTGCTGGTATTTTTTGTATTCATAATTCTTTCCACCCTACGGCTAAGCCCTTGGATTAGCATCTTCTCCGGTATCGTTGCAAGTGTGAGCTACCTTTGTGCGGCCTTGTACCTCGGCTGGCGGCCTCCTGCCCCGGGTATGCCGGCCCCCTTCACACAGTCGGCGGTTAGCTTGAATGCCGTTACTCTTCTTGCCGGGGGAGTCATAGCCAGTGCGGTTGCAGGACAGATTCGAAAGCATGTGCAGGCGGCTCTTCGCGAAGCTGAAACCAAGAGCAAGCTCGCAGCCGTCCAACACGACCTTCAGATAGCACGTTCCATCCAGCAATCCCTTCTTCCTCAGGAAAAGCCCCAGATCGCGGGATTCGACATCGCTGGTTGGAACCGTCCTGCGGATGATACCGGTGGAGACTATTTCGACTGGAAGATCCTCCCCGATGGAACGGTGGTTGTTAGCTTGGCCGATGTGACTGGTCACGGTATAGGCCCTGCATTGCTGGCAGCGGTCTGTCACGCGTATGCTCGAGCGAGCTTCGGCAATGCACGCGACCTTCCCACAGCTCTGGAGTGTATTAATCGGGATCTTGGTACCGATCTGAGTACAGGAAGGTTCGTAACGTTTGCGGCCGTGATGTGCCGTGCAGGTTGCTCGGATGTGGAACTGCTGTCCGCCGGCCACGGTCCGATCTTTCTATACAGTCATCCAGACGATCGATTCACCGAAATCAACGCGCAGGCGGTCCCCTTCGGCATCCTTCCTTCCTTCGTCACTGACCCTCCGGCACGTCTGCAGCTTCATTCTGGTGATCTCTTGCTGCTGGCCACAGATGGGTTCTTTGAATGGGAAAACGACCAGGGCGAACAATTTGGTACCCAGCGGACGGAAGAGGTATTGCGAGCCTCACGACATCAACCTGCTTCCGAGATCATTGTTCACCTCTACGAGGCGGTGGTTAGATTTTCGGGTGGAACCAAGCAGCAGGATGACCTGACCGCCGTAGTCATTAAGTTCGACCCCGCAGGGCTAGCCGCGTAAGTGCCGTTAATCCTTTCTTATCGTGTATCGTGCATGGAAATGGGCTACCTAGAAACTGTCAAGTTTCGCCTGAGGCCGGCTTGCATCTGTCACATATGACAGTTGGGCTACCTAGTCTCGGCTGGTTACGCTAATAGGAGGAGGCCAACATGAAACCTGCACTTCGTGGTTTCACTCTAATCCTGTTTGCCGTTTGCTTTGCATTTGCCAGCCGGATCTCGACCCATGCACAGAACGGCAAGCTCACGCTCCACGTTACTCCCCAGCAGGCCTACCTCTTTGTCGATGGCCGGGCGATAGGCGAAGCCAGCAAGCACCATACGCTGAGTCTCACTGCTGGCGATCACAAGCTTGACGTAGCCAATTACGGATATGCCCCAGCGAGTCGCACCGTCACCATCACCGCGGGAGAGAGCACTAGCCTGGAGGTCACATTGACCGCAGTATCGCCGGTGGTTTCAGGTCCTTTCGGGGCTCTGACGGTCGAGGGCGCTAACCATGATGCTGTGGTATTGAATGGAAAGACACCCGACTTTTTCGTCGGTCACGGGGATGAGTTCAACCATGAATGGTGGTGGAAGCAAGAACTGGTGGTCCCGCCCGGCAACTATCAGGTGTCGGTGCTGCAGTCGGACAAGGAGATTTGGTCTGGACCAGTTACCGTTCCCGCCAATCAGCGGGTGGTTATTGACATCCCAAAAGGTGTTCGTAAGACGGTTGACTGGCCGCGCGGACAAGGGTTCAACTCGATTCCACGCTTTGCCGTAGGGACCGCGAGCGCGACCGTCGCAGTTGCAAAACCGACAGCCGAGCTGTCGGCTAGTGCAGCGCAAATCAACTGTGGCGACTCTTCCCAGCTCAAATGGGGCTCCTCCGACGCACCTCAAGTGCAGATCACACCGTTAGGACAAGTGGCGCCCTCGGGAGAACAAGCAGTCCAACCTAAACAGACCACCGACTATCAACTGACTGCATTGGGGCCTGGCGGTACAGCATCCGCAATTGCAACGGTCAATGTGAATACTGCAATCCAAGCCAGCCTTGGGCTATCACCGGCCGAGGTTCAGTACAAGCGTGTCGGAGACAAAGTGGTTCAGGAGAGCAATACAGCATTGAACTGGACGGCTGCCAATGCCTCGACGGTTTCGATCGATCCGTTGGGCAAGGTGAATGCCAGTGGGAGCCAGACTTTGCAGGTTACCCCGCGAAAGACGGATCCGGGCCCTGTGGATGAAACTATCACGTATACGCTCAGTGCAGCCAACGAGTGCGGCGGGGCAAACACGCAAACTGCCACTCTGCACATTATCGGTTCGGTCGAGCCGCCGGCGGAGCTGGTCATGCGCAGCGTTTACTTTCCTACGGATCTGCCGACCGTACTAGACACACAGGCTGGATTGGTGGAGAGCCAGAAGGACACTCTAAAGTCAATTGCGGAAGCATTCAATCGATTTCGTGCCAGTACACCTGGTGCCCGATTGAGCCTTGCTGGTCACGCCGACCGCCGCGGTCCGAAGGTATACAACGAAGGCTTGTCTGAAAGGCGTGTGCATCTGGTGGAAAAGTTTCTGATCGAACAGGGGGTCACGGCTGACGCACTCGATACACAAGCCTATGGCGAAGACAAGAACCTGACTGTCGATGAGGTAAAACAGCTCCTCGATCAAGCCTCTGATCTGACCGGAGAACAGC
>Ga0335082_10001964_pt1 | contig 22085 bp, 13 predicted proteins | sample Lox_Sample_41_FD_206718 | JGI IMG/M metagenome (GOLD analysis project Ga0335082, IMG submission 206718) | Soil microbial communities from Loxahatchee National Wildlife Refuge, Florida, United States - Lox_Sample_4.1 | ecosystem: Environmental > Terrestrial > Soil > Wetlands | place: USA...
GAAAGATGTCCTCGAAAAGAGCTTTTTGAGGATAGAAGCAGCCGTACGTCTGGTTGAACGTGGCATCACACGGATACACGTCGGAGAGGGTGGCAGCTCCTGCAGCCACCACCGTAACATTCGCGCTCCCATAACTATTACTATCCGATTGCAGTTGCGCCTTGATGACATGAGAACCTGCTGATGGCGGCGCCGTGTAGAGGCCAGTCGAATCGATCGTACCGATGGCGTTGGACCCGCCCAATGTGCTGTCGACATACCAGTCAACAGCCGTTGGACTATTGGCGTTCGGTAAATTGGTGACGGTGTCGCTGAATTGATACGTTTCTCCGGTGGCGATCGTGACAGTAATCGTCGGGTAGACTGTAACCGTGGCGCCCGTTGTAACGGTGACCGTCGCCGTATCAAATTTGCTGGTGTCCGTGTTGCTGATCGCCTTGACTGTCCCCGTGAACGATGTACTGCTGCTGTTTGGAGCGCAGTACTTGCCGGTCGTGTCGATCGTGCCGATCGTGGCGTTGCCGCCATTTGTGTCATTAACGTACCACTTGACCCCACCTGTGTCGGAGCTCGGCGTGATCGAGTAGGCGAACTGCTGGCATGCCTGTAATTTCACGGAAGCTGTCTTGGGACTGATCGTAACTGTGATCGTCTTCGTTCCGCTGCTGCAGCCGACGATTGCACCGACGGCCAGGAATAAGGCGGGAAGCACAAACAGACCCTTACGGCGTCCCGCAGCTGATTCTGAAACGGTTCTCCCAAACATGAGGCTTGCTGTCCTTTCTTGCGAGAATGGTTTGTCGTTTTTCTGATGCAAGAGTCAACCTCTTAAAATGTCCGGCTTGCCGTGAAACGGAATGTGGTTCGCCGTTCATGGAAGTAAATTGTCTGCGGCGTCTTCAACAAATCATCCATATACGGAACGATGTACTGATCGTAGACGAGAGGCGGAAGCGCGTTCTTCACGGCATCCGGAAGTTGGAAATAGCTCGGCGACGCCACCACCGTGTGCGAGTACGTCGTTGGATTGAAAGCCCAGTACAGACGGAAAGGCGCCTGGACTATGGGTAGGTGGATAACAAACTCCACTCCTGTCGAGGTACGAGGAGCAAAATTCGAACCCGGAGCAAGTTGCAGAGAGTTGCTAATCGTGGTGCCAGAGAACTCCTTCCGGAGCTGTGCCAAGCCATCGTCACTGAGTCTGAGTTGATCCTGGCGCAGTATGCCGTTGACGCCCGCATCGAAGAAGAGCGACATCGAAACAGGGCCCGCGATTGGGATTCTGTACTCGGCATTGGCGATTACCTGCGTGTCTCCACCCGGATACACGATGGAATAAGTGAGAACCGGAACCGGAATGGTGTTCTTCGTGACCGGGAAAGTATTGGGCACCGAGTAGGAAGCGGTTGTGGCCGTACTTACGGGAATGAACGCGATAGGCGAAATACTGCGAATGTCGAAGCCGCGGATGCTGTCCTCGCCGCCCGTGAAGAAGCGTTGATTTGGTGGTGGGGACTGGCCGCCATACCCCGTCGTGGAAGCAGTCAACAGGCGCAGTCCGAGAACGTTTCGGTTGTGGTGCACGGGGCGAAAGTACTTTGCCTCAAATATCGACGTGAGCGACTTCGTATTTCCGCCGAGCCCCTCGAACGAAAACGAGTAGGACAGACTCTTTCCTTTTGTCGGGCTCATGGGGTTGTCGATCGTGTTGTAGGTGAAAGTCGGAGTGATTCTGCTCGAACGAATTCCTTTTAGTGCGTCTGGCCCGGAGATGCTCCGGTATTGCAGAGTCTCGAACAGAATCTGTGATGTCTCCGTCTGGGCGTCGATGTTCGTGACGGTGTAACCGTAAGTGAGACCCAGGCGCGCAAAGGACCAGCGGCGAAGGGGATAACTGCCAAACAACGTGAAGCCGGCGGTATTCTGAACGTAATTCTGCTCCGTGGCAGGATTCAGGCTTACATTCTGGTTGTAGAGAATCGATAACTCTTGTTGCTGGTTGTAACGATACTGGTTCAAAAAGACCGTGAATCCGCTCGAAATGGGGCGGTCAAACAGATAGGGCTCGGTCAATCCGAACAAGAAATTCCGTTGCCGTTCACCGAACTGCGCGCTCAGCGTAAGCGTCTCGCCGACTCCCAGGAAGTTGTTTGTTTGGTATGTGAGCCCGAGGAATCCACCTGCCAAGCCGCTTACGCCGCCTTGCAGGCCGATCGATTGTTTGCCCTTCTCTTTGAGCTTCAGGAGAATGTCAACTGTTCCCTCTCTCGTGTTCCGTTTGAGCTCGGCTGCCTTGTCTGGCTCAATGCGCTCGAAATAGTCAAGCTGGTTAAGTCGCAGGATGCTGACTTCCCAGGCTCGTTTATTGAACAGCTGGCCTTCGTCGATGAGAAGTTCTCGACGGATGACCTTGTCCCGCGTTTTTGTATTTCCCTGGAATTCGATGCGGCGGACGAAATATTGCTTACCCTCATCGAATTTCATCGTGACGTCAATGCGCTTGGCTTGATCGTCGATGTCCGTTGTCGGTTCCGGAACAAAATCGATGAAGCCATACTGTCCGTAAATCTTCGTGTACTCCTCCATCGCCTTACGGATCTTCGAAGCCGCAAACACGTCACCCTGTTTCAAAGGGAAAACGCTTTTCAGCGCCTCGACTTTTAGAGAAAGGGCTTTATCTGGGTCGGAACTCACAATTTTGAGCGAACCCATCGAGTACTTCTCGCCTTCTTCGATGGGAATGGTGATGTCCACTGCTTTTCCGGGAATCTTACCCGCCATCGGAATTCCGTACCGCCACGTCTCGGTGTCAACGTTTGTCCGGACTGGATCTTTCACAATGACACGGAAGTATCCGTTATCCTGATAGAGGCCCCGGATCCCCACCTCAATGTCTTCGACCAACTTCTCCTCGTCGTAAGTCTTCGACAGAACGTCGAGATCAGTGAAATACAGTGGGATCGAGTAAGGCCGGTCATTCCGCATCGCGCGAATCAACTTCCGATCGCTGAAAGTGTGATTGCCCGTGAAGGTGATCTTGCCCACCTTGACCTTGGGACCTTCGTCGACTCTGAAGATCAAGATCACCGCATTGCTCGAAACGATGTTTTCGTACAAGGGCGTGACGGTGGCAAATTGACGGCCGTGTTCAGCCAGCAATCCCTTCAAAACGATTTCAGCCTTCTTAATGCGAGTCGGATCGAACAAGCTTTCGACGGTTATGCCAACCTTCTTTTCCTTGAACCTGTCGAGAATGTCGGAGTCTGTTATCGAATGAATTCCTTCATAACGAATGCGCCGGATCACAGGCCTTTCTTTGACGATGAAAATCACAATTCTGCCATTCTTGTTTTCCGCTGCATCTTCCACTTCGAGCTTCACGTCCTCAAAAAACTGGGTATTCCACAGTGCCTGGAAGTCTCGCCGGAGGGTCTCTTCCGAATACGTGTCACCGGGCCTGCTAAAAATGCGAGCGGTCAGAGTGTCGGTTCGGATCCGGCGGTTTCCATGAAAGTCAATTCTGACGATGACCGGCTCAGAAACCGACTGCTCCGGAGCCCCGCCGTCTGCGCTCCGACTTGAAGACGGATGCAATCCCAAAAGGAACGCGACCAGTGCGGCCCGAAGAGCACGCCCGATGTTCTGGCCGCCTCTTCCGCGAATGGAGGAAGCAATTCGTAAGTGCTGGTTATGCAGAACACCGCAATTCGCTGAAATGCCCCTCACCATTCCTTTGGAACTCGCAAACTACGAACCCCCAAGGTACAGGTCGGCGCATGCTCATGATTTTTAGATACGTTAGGGCCCGTAAGGGTCTGTAAACACACACAGCCGTCCTTACAAATCTTTGCATTGGCTAACAATCGATAGGCGACAGTCGCGACGGGGCCGGCATCGAACCTACAAAGCCAAAAAACAGGAGAGAAGAGACAAGACCCTTGGAGGACGTGTACCCATGCCTAGCATCCTTTTGGTCGATGACGACCGGGAACTCTGCTCGTTATTGACAACCTGCTTTGTTCGCGAAGGACTCAATGTTGAGGTTGCTCACGACGGGCGAACCGGTTTGAATATGGCGCTGTCTGGCGATTACGATTTGGCCATTCTGGATGTCATGCTTCCCGAACTGACGGGACTGCAGGTTCTCAAAGAACTCAGAGCCACTTCTTCGATGGGCGTGCTCATGTTAACCGCCCGCGGAGAAGAGATCGATCGAATTGTCGGCTTGGACTACGGCGCAGACGATTACCTGACAAAGCCGTGCACTCCGCGGGAACTTATGGCTCGCGTTCGCGCTCTCGTCCGTCGACTCAATCCCAGCGATGAGTCCGAATATTTTCGTCAGCCGCAACGTCTCGAGTTCGGCGATCTGGAATTGGACGAGGGAACACGAATCTGCCGCCGAGAGGGCCAGATTCTCGAACTGACTACCGCTGAGTTCGACCTCCTGGCCTACTTCATGCGCCGAAGTGGGCGGATCATTCACCGGAAAGAACTGCTGAAAAGCATTCTCGGTCGCCGGTGGTCGCCCTTCGATCGCAGTATCGATGTCCACGTGAGCAACCTGCGCAGAAAACTGGGGTGCTCACCTGATGGCACAGAGAGGATTCGCGCCGTCCGTAGCGTTGGCTATCTCTTTGCGCGCACTGCGGCAGATCTTGTCGCTAATTGATTCACATGCCCAAGCTCTTCTGGCGAATCTTCCTGTGGTTTTGGCTCGCAATGGTCGTGGTCGACTTCGCGATCATCGCTTCCATACTCGCGACACGTTCTCAGAATGACGAAGAACGCTTTCGCAGAGTCGAAAAAAGCTTTATGGCGCTGCTGGCGAGATACTCCGCCGAGGTGTATGAGCACCAGGGACCTGCTGGAGCGGCGCACTACTTGGCTGACCTCGGAATCGATGACCGAACGCATTCGACAATCTACGATGCAAAGGGTGTCAATCTCCTAGGAAACTCGCTGCCACCTGATCTCCCGCCCTCGGTACTCCTGTCTGCCCAGGACGGCACAGTTTATGAGGCTAAAGACCTCGGACGCGGTGTCCTTGTTCGCTCGATGGAGGGCCCGAGTGGAAACCAATACTTTTTGTTAGTCCAGCACGGCCCACCGCCGTATTTTCAGTTCATAGACGCTGATCTCAAAGCCCAGGTGCTTCGGGTCTCCGCGGTGGTACTTTCGGTCGCGCTGGTCTGCTGGGTGCTGACGCATTATCTGACCGCGCCGATTCTGCACTTGCAGAACGCCGCCCGCCGAATCGCAAGTGGGGATCTCGAAGCCCGAGTCGTTCCTCAGTTCGGCCATCGAGACGATGAGTTTGCCGATCTGGCCAGCGATTTCAATTCCATGGCTGGCCAAATTCAATCCCTGCTAGAATCACAGCGCCAATTGCTGCACGCGATTTCCCACGAAATCCGGTCACCTCTTTCGCGCCTGTCCATTGCCTCCAATCTTGCGAAAGAGACGATCTCCCCCTCTACCGACCCCCTGTTAGATCGCGTTGACGCAGAGGCCGCCCGAATCGATCAGATGCTGACGCAACTGTTGATACTCGCTCGCCTCGACGCAGGAGCGAATCAGTTCGAGCGGGAACCCATTGACGTTGCCGCACTCCTCGCCGACCTCAGCGCCGACGCGGCCTTTGAAGCTGAAGCCAAGAAATGTCAAGTTGTGTTTCCTTCCGTTGAACCGTTTTACGTGGAAACAAATTTCAACCTATTGCGCAGCGCTATTGAAAATGTCATCCGAAATGCATTGCGATACACACCCGAGTCTTCGACCGTGGCACTAGAATGTATGTTTGAGTTTGACCGAGCGGCATGGCAGCGATTTGCCATCATTCACGTGAAAGACCAAGGCCCAGGAGTTCCCTCGACCCATTTGGAGAAAATCTTCGAGCCCTTCTATCGTGTACATCTCGCGCGGGACCGCGAGAGCGGTGGAGTTGGACTGGGTCTGGCGATTGCCGCGCGCGCTGTCCGATTCAGCGGCGGCGTAATTCACGCACAGAACCGGCCAGAAGGTGGGCTGGATGTGGAGATCCGCCTTCCTCTTTATCCTCGAGTCCCTGCGACAACTCTCGAGCGTGTTCAGTCTTGAAATCGTCGTTTCACTTCTTCAGTCTGCGACTCGTACGGTGACGTCGGTTGTCATGAGTGCGATCTTCTGTCCCTGCGAATCCCTACCTACGATATTTCGAATCCGGATTTGCCCTGCGCCTTGGGTCGCTCCTCGCAATTTGATCTCCAGTATCGGCCCGTCACCGTTAATGCCCCGAGAGTTGACGGGGCGCTGCACGGATATCACCGCTACACCCTGTTCGTTGTTGATCTGTTGAACCACGGCCATCTCCCGTCCTGGTTCGGAAAAGAACGTTCCGTGGTGTACTTCTTCGATGTTCACGACCTTCGGATCGTACTCAACAAGTGCCGCCAAAGACGCAAGATCGGAGGCTTGTCGAACGGTCACGAGCAAGGTCCCCGATTGCCCCGCGTGCAGCGTCAAATCGCGGGGCTCAAATACGAGGGTGGTCTGCGAGCCCGGGATCGGGGAAGCTGGTGCCGGAGCAGTTTCTCTTTTCACCGTTTCAGCCGGCCGTGAGACAGCCACGGCCCCCGATGCGGATTTGTCGTCCTTGCCTGCCTCAAGCTTCAATTGGAAATTCGTTTCTGAGCCCGTGTACAAAGCCCTTTGGTTCCCCGGTGTGAATTGAGGATAGCGGACAACGCGAGGAATCAAAACGATTAAGATTTCGTTGTTCTGCACCTCCGAATCGTTCTCGGAAGTAAAATACCCTAGAAACGGAATGCGGGAAATTCCGGGCCAACCTGATTTTGATTTTGTGTTCGAGCGCTCAAACAGGCCGCCCAAAATGCTGACCTCGCCTTCTTTGAGGCGGATCTCATGCTCGATTTTGCGTTGACTGATGATCGGCTCCTGTAAGCTACCGATGGTGGAATAGCCAGAGACCGAAGAGACTTCGATCGCCAGCTTCATGCTGACATCGCGATTCGGATGCACGTGCGGCGTAATGTCAACGTTCACGCCCACGTCGATGTATTGATACTGGGTGCTGACCAGAGCATTCACGGAACTCGTTGTGGCCGTCGCGCCCGTCTGATAGCTGCCTGTCGCCACAGGCACGCGGTCTCCTACCCGCAACTTGGCGGCCTGGCCATCGACCGACCGCAATTCGGGGTTCTGAATCAACTGTGTCTTCGAGTCAGTGAGCAGCGCGGTCGCTGTGGCGCCCGGCAGAGTCACAGTGACATCGTTAGAATTCAAATGAGACAGATTTTTCAGCGTCACGGCGTTACTACTCGACGAACTAGAACTCGAACTGGAGCTACTCGACGAGCAATCGCTACTTGTGGAACTCGCGCAATCGTTGAATGCAATCGACGCCGACGTACTGGGCGTAATTCCGAGCTTTCGAACAAGATCGGTGCGTGCCTGTAGCACCTCCACTTGTACGATCACCTCGGGCTTGCCGCGATCTGCGTCTTCAATGACTTTCTTCGCCGCCGCCAATTTCGCTGGCGTGTCTCGAATCACCAAGGCGTTTTGCGCGTTCAATTGCTGAACCCTCTTGAGATCCAACATCTGACGAAGTCCGGTGGCGATTTCCGTCAAATCCTGCGGCTGCGCCGTGTTCGCCAGGTAGAATGTCTGGATCATCTGGTCGTCGAAATCGCGATGTTTTTGCTGCTGGTCCGGGAACACCGCGAACGTGTTTGCCGAAAGAGGCTTCCAGAACGATTTACTCTGAATCCCCACCGTATCGAGCGCTTCGCTCAACGAAACATCGGTCAACTCGACCGAGATTCTTCTCGAAGAATAGTCCGGATCGAAGATCGCGTTTACACCCGCCAATTTCGCGATTGTTTCGTAGATGATGCGGGAATCGTTGACCATCTTTAAGTTGATGGGTGAAATCTGCATGAACTTCAGCTCTGGTGGGCGGTCGGCGTAGTCCGGGCTTTCTTTTGTCGCCGGAACCTTCGCTCCTGAAGATTGCGACAGTAATTCGAGTGCCGCAGTTAGAGACTGCATGGCCGATTCGTTTGATGGATCGAGCGCAACCGCTCTCCGAAACTCGCCTATGGCGCTTTCCAGTTGATGGTGTTCCAACAGGAGTCTACCCGACCGAAGGTGAGCGCTGCTTGCTTCAAAGCGCGTGTTGATCAGCCGCAACCGAATATGTGAATCATTGGGACGGAGTTCCAAGGCTTGCTCGTAGTAGTTGACGGCCAGATCAAAATCCTGCACCGTTTCTGCCATCGTCGCCGACGCGACGGGATTCTCTCTTTTGGGACATCCCCACTGCAACATCGCGATACACAAGATGACACCAGAGGTCCAAAGCCGCTTTGCTGTCGAAGCTGCCCAACACTTGAGATTTATCTGCATGCATCATTCGACGTATACGAATCTTGCGAAGATTGCTGCAGCTTCAATTCTTGACGAGACCTTACAAGGTCATATCGATGCACCCATCAGTATTGCCGGGAAGTTTTACCTGCCACGACGTCATTCGAATCGGTGCTCACGAGAAAAACGTTGTCTGCGTCGACGATAAAGGCGGCAAAATTGAAAGACCCGGACGGGTTCGTGGCATTCAGAGAAAGCTTATTCCGGCTCGTGCCATCTCCGTTTAGCGTGAAGGTGCCGCTGAAGGTATCGTTGGATCCCGCGTTCCCGGCTTGGTTGTAGTCGATCGTGCCACTCACGTTGCTCGAGCTGGCCGAAGTGACGGTGAATTGTCCCGAGTAATCCATTCTGCCGTTGTTGTCCCCACTCCAAAAAAATGCGTGGCTGCCAGCCAGCTCTGCGCCGGTGGTGGCAGTCGTCGTCTGGGCGTCCATCTCTCCATCGACAATTAGACTCCCGGTCAGATCTTGAAACACAGCCTGCGTTCCGGAGGCGAAATAAAACACCAATTCGATGGCGCCTCCGCTCGAGCCGCTAAAAGTGGCCGTTCCGCGGCCACTGCCGACCGAATCGATGGTGTACGTGCCTGAATCAGTTCCGCTCGAAGGAATCTGAGCCGCGGTTCCGTCGCTGTTGTGAATCAACAGCGCACTACTCACGTTTCCTTTCCCGTCCGTAGTGAAACGCCCACCTCGCACGACTGGCTTACCGCTCGAAGAACTGGAAGACTTGGCGTTGCCGGATCCCACGAAACAAAAGGAACCATTCAACTGCGAAACATCAGTGGGCGGTGAGACCTGATAAATCGCTTCGCCGGTTGCCACCAGAGAGTTGTCGCTTTCGAGGAGTTCCCACCGATTGCCGTTCACGATGTAAAATACGAAACTCAGACCATCGATGCTCGCGACGCCTCGGCCATAGGTGACTCCGTAAGTGGAGTCGATCTGGTACGACGAGCCACTGAAGGACGTTGCTCCGGATGAAGTCGAATTGTCATTGGTGTCGATCAGGCCGTTTGTCAAATGCCCGCTACCATCGCTCGTTACCCGACCAATCATGGAAATCGGGTATCCCTTCACGTCAACACCAGCGACATCAAACACGTAACCCCCCGCTAAAGAGGAAGCCGAAAACTTGCTCGAGTCCTGAATGCGCATGAACCCGCCCGCGGAAGTAACGCTGCTGTCCGACTCCACAAGATTGGCCAAGTCGTGAGAAACCATGACGAAATAGAATGTGATGCTCCCGGTTGTATTGTTTGTGAGCGTCAGCGAACCCCGTCCATCCGCGGTGATCGTGTAAGTTCCGCTGTTCAGTACCGCCGTCGTCGCCCCAGTGCTCGAATTTACGTCTTCAATGCCCCCCGTTATGTTCCCTTCACCATCTGCAATAATGGAACCGGCACGCCCGATCAAACCCCCGGACAACTTTCCGCGAGTGAGAAACGCGTATTGCCCTTTTAAAGCGCCGACGCCAAACGGAATAGCAACAGTTGCGGTAGCCGACTGGCTCGGATCGGACGTCGAGGTGACCGTAATCGTGACCGTGCCGGACGGGGGAGGGCTGAATGGCGCAGTATACAGACCGTTCGAGTCAATCGTACCTAACGTGCCGTTTCCTCCCGATATTCCGTTCACCGACCAATCCACCAAGTCGCTCGACGCACCGTTGACTGTCGCAGAGAATTGTTGAGACGCGCCTGTGGCTACGCTTGTCGCCGCAGGAGAAACAGTAACGACGGCAGTAGGCAGCACCGTTATCGCTGCACTGCCCGAGGCTTTGCTGTCGGCTTCGGATACAGCGGTGATGGTGACGCTGCCGCTCGGAACAGCACTTGGCGCTGTATACACACCGGTGGTCGTAATCGTGCCATTTGTCGAATTGCCTCCCTCCTTGCCGTTTACTTCCCATGTCACGGATGTGTCCGAGGCGCCCGTCACGGTGGCCGTGAATCGAGCTGTAAGCCCGACGTAAACCTGTGCGCTTGACGGCGAAACAACAACGGTCACCGCCGATTTCGACGAACTCCCGCCGAAGCATCCGGCAATCCAAGCAACCGTCACAATCACACCGAAAAGCCTCCGGGCGTCTCCCGCAGTCCTGCGAGCCATGACACCAATCCAGTGCGCCACGCTCCTCTCTCCAAAATCTTCTTCCCCGCTATTTCCTCGCACCACTCTCGCGAGAGCGACTCTCATCTGCAACCTCACCATTAGGGACGTTGAACGCACACGGATGTCGAAGCGGTTGTCACAAAACCGTTTCTACAGACACACCACCCTTATGCAGCCGAACCCGGTGACAATTGGAATAAATTCGTAAGGATTTGTTATCAACTACCGGGGTAGCAACGTCCAATGTGGAACCCGGATTTACTTCCGAGCTCTGAAGCGTGGGCTCGAAGGTTCTCCTTCCGTTTCATAAGCACGTTCTCCAGATCTCCGCCGCCGCATTGAGCGTGGCAATTACGTCTCCCCTGTTCCGCAGTGAACTCCAGCACTCTGGCCGCCCCGCGAACGATCCCCTCATCCGTACCTTGACAATTACTCACCAATCTAAACGCAAAGGCACGGAGCAGTTTCGTCATCTGAGTCAGCAACATCAATCCACTTCGCAGAGGCGAATGAACTCCCATGAAACAAACGCCACGCTTCACAGCCTTCAGGAAACACTTACACCTGGGGTGGGTCCTGCTCTGTGTTCTCGCTTGCGGTTCAGCCATCGCGGCACAGAGGCCGCCGGAACCATCTTCCGTCCCGAGCACTCCTCCGCCAACCTCGCTTATCATCAGCAGTTACGATTACTCGAGAGCGCCGAGGGCAGTTCCAAATTTGGCCGTGCCCTACAGGTCCATTTTCATCCCTAGGCCAACCCTGACCAATTCTCCTCGACTCGACCAATTGATTCATGATGGAAAACTTGAACTGAGTCTCGAGGAAGCCGTCGAGCTTGCCCTCGAAAACAACATGGACATCACCGTTCAACGCTACAACGTGTGGATGGCTGAGACGGATATCTTGCAAGCAAAATCCGGAGGACACCCCCAAGGCACCTCCGGGGCGCTGATTGGCGGCTCTTCGGCCAACATTCCATCAGTGAACTTTGATCCGACCGTCACTGCATCGGTGGCGTTTGATGACCTCACCAGTCCGGTGAATAACCCGTTCACCTCGGGCACCGGGTCGACGGTTACCACCTCGAGCCTAACCAGCCATTCCGCGCAGTACTTCACGCAATACTCCCAAGGCTTCGCGACCGGTGCGACATTTAACGTCTCCTGGAGCAACACGCGGGCTTCTTCCACCTCGCCGTCAAATTTCTTTAACCCCTACGTGCAGTCGGGCCTGACAGCATCCTTCACCCAGCAACTTCTCAATGGTTTCGGTCGGTTCGCAAATCGCAGGCAGATTTTGATCGCGAACAACAACAAGAAAATCGCCGACCTTGCGTTTCTCCAGCAAGCCATAAACGCGATTACCAGCGCAATCAATGCTTACTGGGAGCTTTCCTATGCCCGCGAAAATGTCAAGGTTCAGGAGCAGGCAGTGGCCGTTTCGGAGAAACTCTATAGCGACAACAAAAAGCAACTGGAAATCGGCACGATGGCACCGCTCGACGTAACCCGCGCGGCATCCCAATTGGCGACCAACCGGCAGAGCCTGATCGTGGCTCGAACCACCGAGCTCCAGAATGAACAAACTCTGAAGAACGCCATCAGCAAAAACGCTCGCGCAGGGAACTTCGTCGGCGTCGAGATTATCCCCACCGATCATCCTGGCCTCCCGAATACGGCAGAGGAGCCCCCTTTCGAAGAGGCAGTGAAGGTCGCAATGATCAGCCGGCCCGACCTGCAAGAAATGGAATACAATGTGAAAAACGCTGACATCGAGGCGCGAGCAACTGCAATTGCCTTGCGACCCACCGCAAGCTTCACTGCGCAGTATGGCAGCCAAGGACTCGCAGGCAACTCGTTGAATAGCAGTGGCGCAACGATCTATCAAGGGTTCGGCACTGCACAGGACCAAATCTTTCACAATCAATTTCCTGACTATTCTCTTTCGCTGAACATTAGTATCCCCATCCGCAACCGCTCGGCCCAAGCGACAAACCAGCGCGCCGTGCTCCAGCAACGCCAGATCGACGCCCAATTGCAGCAGCTTCAGAACACCGCGTTGCTCGAGGTGCGGAACGCCTATATCGCACTGCAACAGGGCCGGGCCAGCTTGGAGGCTGCAACCAAGGCGCGCGAGTTGCAGACGGAAACCTTCAACGCTGAGCAAAAAAAGTATCGGCTCGGCGCATCGACGGTTTACAACGTGATCCTGACGCAGCGCGATTTGGTCGCCGCCCAAGGGACGGAGCTCCGTGCTCTCGCCGACTTGGCCGAAGCCAAAGCGAACTTCGCTCGAGCCATCGGACGCACACTGGAAGAAAATCACATTTTCCTGACGGACGCCCAAAACGGTGAATTCGAGCATGACGCTCTGATCCCGGGAGCCACCCATGGTTCACTTTTGAAAGGCGCAGCGCATTCGCAGACCGACGACAACACGGATGGGTCACGTTTGCTGGACTCCAGGTATTCACCGGATCGATGAGAACGTCTGTTCGAGCATCCTTACGAACACAACGGGCTCGCTGTCGTAAAAACAGTTGCCGCCGCAGTTTGGTTTGGTAAGTGTCATTAATCCTTTGTAAGTAAATCTGCAACTTGTGCTGCCACAAATACGTGCTGCCCAGCGCTACGGTACCTGAAGGCTGCATGTGTGCTCAAGAGTTGCCCGAAAAATGGGATTCGAGGAAATATCGATTGACGGTCGAAGTCGACGTGTCGGGTTGTCACCCGTGCCGCTGAAAGATACACGGAACCGGATCATTGGCCTAATCTGCCCCTTTTTGCCCCCGCGTGTTTTTGTTAAATGTCCCTCTATCAGAAAGATAGTTGGTAGGGGCGGTGGGAATCGAGCCCAACGCCGCACACGGCTAACCTAGTGTGTCCATTGGGTCGCGGGAGTGCCCGGATCGTCGACGAACGAGAGGTACTTCGGCAGGCCTGGGAAGTAGGAGCGGTCTGGTGTGAGAATTGCCATGAATTGTTTTCCACCGATGGTGACCTTAAGTAAATAAGCAAAGGCACCTGATTGCACACCTACAACACTGGCTCACGACTCAGGCGCTTCCCTTCCATGAATTCCATACAGTACGTCTGCCTCCCTTTACACTCTTCATCATCCACACCCCGCAAACTCCCGCCACCGACAGAATTCCAAAGTACCTTGTCATCGCTGCAACTCCCGCTCCGCAGTATATAGTCCCGCGTGCCTATCAGTTGACAGTCGATTCGAACGCCAGTAATTTTGTTTGAAGGCTTTTCCATCCTTACTGAGCAATTGCAAACTTGCGCACGCGGTTCCCGGCGCGTTTGAAGCCTGATGCGATTGCTGAGCAGTTCCCCCATGGAAATGTCCAAGACTAAGTTCCAGGAGATCCCGCCCTTGAAAATCCTCGGCCTTATTGCCGTTCTGTGTTTATCTCTCGTTTCCTTTGCTTCCCCGCTCCCCGCAGCTCCCGCACCATCACCAAATCAAAAGCCAAACATTCTCTTCATTGTCGCCGATGACCTCGGCTGGAAAGACGTCGGCTATCACGGCTCGGACATCAAAACTCCGAACATCGATCACCTCGCCTCGCAAGGCGCTCGCATGGAGCAGTTCTATTCTCTCCCGATGTGCACGCCCACCCGCGCCGCGCTCATGACCGGCCGCTATCCCTTCCGCTACGGCCTGCAAACCATGGTCATCCCGGCCGCCGGAACCTACGGAATGGCCACCGACGAATACACCGCGCCACAAGCCCTGAAAGACGCCGGCTACTCCACTGCCATCATCGGCAAATGGCATCTCGGCCACGCCGACCAGAAATATTGGCCTCGTCAGCGCGGCTTTGACTATCAGTACGGCCCTCTGATTGGCGAGATCGACTACTTCACGCACGAAGCCGAAGGCGTCGTCGACTGGTACCGCGACAACGAAGTCGTCAAGGAAGAGGGCTACTCCACCACGCTCCTCGGCAATGACGCCGTGAAATACATCGGTCTGCACAACGTCGCTCAGCCGATGTATCTCTACCTCACCTTCAACGCGCCGCACACTCCTTATCAAGCACCGCAGGAATATCTCGATAGGTATAAGAACATCGCCGATCCTTCGCGCCGCGCCTACGCCGCCAGCATCACGGCCATGGACGACCAGATCGGCCGCGTCGTCGATGCCCTCTCCAAAAAGAAAATGCTCGATAACACGCTCATCGTTTTCATGAGCGACAACGGCGGCACCCGCAACCCGATGTTCTCCGGCGCCATCGCCGACGTCTCCAAAGTGAAAATTCCTTGCGACAACGGCCCGTATCGTGAGGGCAAAGGAATGAATTACGAAGGCGGTACGCGGGTCGTTGCGTTCGCCAGTTGGCCTGGTCATGTCAAGCCCGGCGTGAACAATGAGGTCATGCACGCCGTGGATTGGTACACAACACTCGTCAGCCTCGCCGGCGGCTCAACCGCTAAGAGCAAGCCGCTCGACGGCATGAACATGTGGGAGACCGTCAGCTCCGGAAAAACTTCTCCCCGCACCGAAGTCGTTTACAACATCGAGCCCTATCGTGCCGCCGTTCGTCAGGGCGATTGGAAGCTCGTCTGGAAAATCGCTCTGCCCAACAAGGTCGAGCTCTTCAACATCGCCGCAGACCCAGGCGAAAAAGACAATCTAGCCGCGCAGCATCCCGACATCGTCGCCAAGCTTCAGGCCCGCACCCAGGAACTCTTCGCGCAGGGCCAGCCGCCACTCTTCATGCAACAAGCCTTCGGCCAAATTCAAAAGTGGGCAGCGCTGCCCCCAGCCTTCCCCGGTGAAGAACTGGACATGGACACCGAAAAATAACAAAGCTCGCACTTGTTCGCGCGCCGCCATATGAATTCTCACTCGCACCCTTCGCCGTCGCGAAGGGTGCGGGTTTAGATTCCACTACACCGACTACCGACGACGCAGGCGCTTCCCTTCCATGAGCTTCAACGGCTCCATGGTAGTTCAATTTGTCTACAAAGTAGTGGCGGCGTAGAAAACGCAGTGTTGGGCGATGGCCATCGTTCTCTCTCTTTCCACGAAGGAAGCGCTGGACGCCTCGAGTGAATGGCTACAATTGGGATGATTGTTCCGTAGTCAAACGTTCCCCCATAGGGAACACATTGCCAATGGTCCATAACGCGATTCCGAAGACCTTAGGGCCGAAAACGGCGCTTCTGTTCACTCATCTCTATGAACAGAGCAAAACAACGTTCACGCTTGCCGATGTCGAAGCCATCACCGGGCTGAGGGGTACGTCTGCCCGCACGCTCGTTCACAAAGCTGCAAAACGCGGCCTGCTGACCCGGCTTCAGCCGGGCCTCTACACTCTCATCCCCTTTGAACTCGGCAACACCCGGGAGTATGTCGTCGATCCCTACCTCATCGCCAAAAGCCTCATGCACGGCGACGACTACTTTCTTTCACACCGTTCCGCGATGGAACTCCATCATATGGTTACGCAGCCGCAGCTAACGATCATGGTCAGCTGCGCCAAATCCATGCGCCCGCGCACCATCCACGGGTATGAATATCGCTTCCTCGTCGTCCGCCCGAAATTTTTCTTCGGACTAACCACCCACTAGATCGATAAGCAACAGTCAGTGGTCGTGAGCGATCCCGAGCGCACTATTGTCGACGGCTTGCGGCACCCGCAGTGCGTCGGCGGAGTCACCGAAATCGCGCGCGCGGTCTTTCTGCGCCGCAAGGATTTGGACGTCAAGCACATGGTCGACTATGCCCTTAGACTCAACATCGGTGCCGTAATCAGCAGGCTAGGCTTCCTGCTCGAAACGTGCAGCCTCGAAACACCTGAAAGCGTTAGCGCGCTCCAGTCCCGCCTCACATCTACCTACGAACCGCTCGACAATAGCTTGCCGCCTGAAGGGCCGTATCAGGCGCGCTGGTGAGTCCGCGTCAACGTTTCGCCCGAGGAGCTTCGCGCCGTCGCGAACACCTAAATGATTCCGCAACGAAATCTCTCACTCCTATCGAACCGCCTATTCCACGAGCAGGGCGGCCGACGGATTCCGGAAGCTGTCTTGCAACGCCATGCATGGGCCAAGCGCACACGAAAAGAAAACATCGACTTGGGGAAAGGAAAAAGGATGCTTGCGAAAGGCGGCAAGCTCGATCCCACCTATCAGATTACCGTTCCGGAGGATCTCGTTGGCCTTCCGTGAGATCTATCGAAGACAGGTCCAACTGCTGATCCGTGTTCTCCCGTCCATCGCGGAGGAAGCCTGCTTCGCACTGAAAGGCGGGACGGCCATCAATCTGTTCGTCCGCGACATGCCGCGGTTGTCGGTCGACATCGATCTCAGCTACCTCCCGGTTCACCCGCGTGCCGAATCCCTCGCGGCCATCGATGCGGCTTTGAGGAGAATCGCCGACCGCATCCGCACGAGCATCCCCGGCGCACAGGTGGCGCAAACTGCCCTCCTGCCCGAAAACGCGGTGTACAAATTGCTAGCTCGCGCCGGCGGAGTCCAGGTCAAGATTGAAGTTACCCCCGTCCTTCGCGGCTGCGTGTACGACCCAGAATTACGCGCGGTTTCGCCCTCCGTCGAGGAGGCGTTTGGATTCGCCGAAACGCGCGTCGTTTCGCTCGCGGACCTTTATGCCGGAAAAATGGGGGCCGGTCTTGACCGGCAGCACCCCCGCGACTTTTTCGACATCCGTGGCCTTCTGGCCAACGAAGGAATCAGTGAACCCTTGCGCCGCGCCTTCCTCGTGTACCTGCTTAGCCACAACCGGCCTCTATTCGAAGTGCTCTCACCACGGATAAAGTCCTTACAGGCCGAGTTTCGACGAGGCTTTCTCGGAATGACTCCCGAACCCGTGCCCCTCAAGGCTCTCATCGATGCGCGGGAAGCTCTGATCGCTGTTGCCGTTCGCCAAATGCCCGACCCGCACCGGCGTTTTCTGCTCTCCTTCGAACAGGGAAAGCCCAATTGGCCTCTGCTCGCCTTGCCGGGCGCCGCTGGCCTGCCCGCAGTCCGCTGGAGGCAGGACAATCTCGACAAGCTCAGCTCCGCCCAGCGCGCCAAGCTCGCTTCCCGCCTGCAAGCGGTTCTTCAAAACTCAAAGAAAAAGTAGGCACGTGCCGACTAGGCAAAACTAGGAGGAATGCTACACTCGCCGGTACATTAAAATGGCCTGTTCCAGAGCACCTGCTTATGAGGCAGGCGGTTCCCTTCCATGCATTCCATACAGTACCTAGAATTCCATGCAGTACGTCTGCCTTGGGCGCGGACGATCCGACTCCAACGACTCCATCCATATCTCCTAAATACTAACGTTTCCAACAAATCGGGGACTCTGCTTTTCGCTCAAAAGTAACCCGAATGGAATGAAAACGTTGAATTCTTGCACAGTTTGTGCACAGTTGAACTCGCCAAGCCCTTCGGTTAACAGGCAAGAAGCCAAATTCCTCGCACGTTGCCGGAGTCGATCGAAAAGGATTACATGGCAGTTCTCCTTATTATCTTACGGTCTCGGGTGAGCCCCGGATTTCTCTTGCCAGGAGCGTTCTTCGGAAGAACACTGTTTCCACCTTGACGAGGGCACGGGTGCGAATCGGTGCGGCGACAACGCGCACTGTGAGCTAAGGCTTGCATCGCTAGCGTTTCGAGCGGGGATGATTTCGCCGTTTCAGAGCTTTGTATTGAGCAGTACTTTGCCCATCGGCCCCTCCGCCAAATGCTGAAGGGCTTGCGGCAATTGATCGAACGGAAATACGCGATCCACTAACGGCCGTGCTCCCGACCGTGCCAGTTGGAGCAGGACCTCCTGCCAGGCGGCGTGTGTTTCCTCCGGTGTGTAGTAGCCCAACGCCATTGCGCCAATCCGCACGCGACGAGAGAAGAGCGTGCCCGTGTTGAAATTGGGTACTGGACCTGCGAGTTCTCCCACCAGACTGACCCTGCCCAACTCGCCCAAGGTATCGATCACCTCCGGCAGCAGCTTGCCGCCGACATTGTCGACTGCCAGATCCACCCCGCGTGGAGCCAAAGCCGCCTTGGCCTCCGTTGACCACCGGGAGTCCTCGGGATTGAACGTGAGCGTTGCCCCAAGTTCCTTCAGGCGCCTTTGCTTTTCCACGCTCCGCGAGAGCGCTACGACGGTGTAGCCCATGGCGGTTGCCACCTGCACAGTGGCGACGCCGACACCGCCCGAAGCGCCGGTGACCAGCACGACCGCGCCCGGCTTAAGCGGCCCCCACATTGTGAGCGCGTGGTACGCCGCCATGTAAACGAGAGTTGCGCCTGCGGACTCCTCTTCGCTCCAACCGGCAGGGATCTCTATCAAGTTGGCTGCCGGCACAGACACGCGCTCGGCGAAACTGCCCCAACGTAAAACGCCAACGGGACCGCGAAGAATAGCGCGCCGGTCGCCCACGCGAACATCCTTAGCGCTCTTGCCCACCTGAATGACTGTTCCTATCCCGTCCCGCCCTAGCACGTGGGGCAGCGGCGGGTTGACCGGATATGGATATCGCTTCTCGAGCAAGTATCGGTCGGCCGGGTTCAAGGCTGCATGATGGACCTGCAACACAACTTCGTCATCTTTCGCGATCGGGTCCGGCGCCTCGGTCAGCCGAAGATGATCTAATCCTTTTGCTCCGTCCCATAGCCAAGCTTTCATACTTTCCTCTCAATTTTCATCCGTGGAAACTTGCTGGGGGCTCAAAAATGTGCCGGAACATCCCACTCCGCAAAAACGAAGTCAGCTATCGGTTTTCGGGAGCGTGGCGCAAGCTCCTGCTGCTTGAGGTTTTCAGGAAGAGTGTCGGGATCGCCAAGATGTCCGATGGCCCAACAAGCGCCGATGTCGAAATCAGCCGGGATGTGGAAGTGCGTCCGCGCCCTTTCGCGGTCGAAGCCGCCAATTCCATGAGCGTATAATCCGAGCGCGGTTGCTTGTAGCGCCAGGTGCGCCGAGGCAGCTCCGGTGTCGTGTAGGGCGTAGGGATTGGCCGCTCCGGTATAAGGACCGGGCGAGAAGATATTCTTGCCGACAGAGAGCAGAAGAATGGGTGCGTTCTTCGCCCAAGCTTGATTCCCTGCCGCCATCGAGTCAAGGATCTTTGAGAAGGTCGTATCGCCTTTGCGGCCAAAGAGGAAGCGCCAAGGCTGCTCGTTGGTAGAGGAAGCAGCCCATGAAGAGGCCGTGAACATCTTGCGCAGATCTTCAACGGACACAGGCCTCTCGCTGAAAGCGCGTGGTGACCACCGTTTAGCGATGACATCGAGAATCCCTGTGGTAGTGGGAGCGTCCTTGATGTGGTCGAGGATGGGCATAAGACTCCTTATTGGTAGTGTTTACGCGATGGATCAAGCAATTCCAAAGTCGCGATTAACATTCATCACTCAATTCCAGCTGGACTGGAAGCACTTGCCCTTCGTCCCCTGGAAACCGGGCCTTCAGAACTCTGGACGAACTAGCTGCGACTCGAAGTCACTTCGCAGGTTCTGTCTTAGGCACCCTCTCGAAGCCAGCATCGATTTTCACCTTGGATAAATGAGCAACCGTGTTGACGAGAGTCTTTCCGGCTGCGGCTAAAGCGATTGCAATCGCTGCGCGACAGTCGTAGCCGGCCGCTTTCAGAGCATTCACGTCACTGTCAGAGACTTGTGTACGGTTGGATGCAATCGCATCGGCGAAACGACGAACGGCTTCCAGTTTCGGATCCGCAAGGGGTCCCCCGTTACGAAGGGCCTCCACTACATCGGTTGGAGCGCCAACCTTGGCGGCAAGCGTTGCATGGACCGCGACACCATAGTCCGCCGCATTCGCACAGCTTGCCGCAACCAGTGCGACCTGCTGTGCGACTGGGTCGAGGCTGGTCGCACCGAGGGACTGAAGAATTGTGATGTACGCACTGAGCACAGCCGGCTCAACTGCGATCGCATAACCGAGGTTTGGTATAAAACCGAACACGCTTCCGAGGTTATCGAGGAGTGCTTTTGCCTCCTTCGGCACATTCGCTTTTAAATCGCCAAACAGTGCCGTTCCCTGGGCGGTATCGAGTGTTCGGGCGAGAAAGGCACGGATGATCCGGGCGACCTCCTCCAGGTGCGCTTCGAGCGGGAAGTGCCCCGCATCGACGAAGTGAATCTCCGCATCCGGCATGTCGCGACGAAAGGCTTCGGCTCCTTTGGGCAGGAAGAATGGATCGTTCTTTCCCCACACAGCGAGCGCCGGCGGATGGTATTTGCGGAAGTATTCTTGGAAGCGGGGATAGGCCGTGATATTCGTCTTGTAGTCGGCGAAAAGATCAAGCTGGATTTCGTCGTTACCAGGACGGTCAAGGAAGTGCTGATCGAGCGTATAGCTTTCGGGCGCGATCAGAGAGGTGTCCGACTCACCATGGGTGTACTGGAAAAGCGTAGTTTCGGACTTCAGGAAGGCGCGCAGATTGGCGCGGTTCTCCTCGGTCGGTTTCTGCCAGTAGGCACGGATCGGATTCCAACCGTCACTCAAGCCCTCCTCGTAGGCATTGCCATTCTGTGAAATCAAGGCAGCAACGCGCTCAGGCCGCGACACGGCGAGCCGGAAGCCTACTGGTGCTCCGTAGTCGAACACATAGAGCGCGTATCGTGTAAGGCCGAGCACGTCGGTAAAACTCTCGATGACCTCAGTCAGATGATCGAACGAATATTCGTAGCTTTTGGCGTCCGGAGCTTCGGAGAAGCCAAAGCCCGGCAGGTCGGGAGCGATTACGCGATACTTGTCGGCGAGCCGGTTGATCAGACCACGGTACTGGTGGCTGGAGGTGGGAAAGCCGTGCAGCAGGAGCACGACGGGCGCATCCTTGTCTCCGGCGTCGCGGTAGAAAATCTTGACTGCCGAACCTGTGCGGCGGTCTGCGACAGGAACAGTTTGATAGGTGAATCGTGTCGACATGAGAATCTCCTTGCGTTTGAGAAGTTACATCCGTGCAAGCTGGTGAATCTTGAGGTTTTCCAGATCTCCCAGGCCTAAGCCATCCATAACCTTGTGCTGAATCGGGGCTACAGCTTCATTGACCGCATCCGAGCCGAACGGGATGCCGACGACGACTCGGTCCGGTCGCTTACCGGCGGGTGTCGCAATGAGCTTGTCAATGGCCTTCGCAACCTCCTCTGGATTCGGTGCATCCGGCGCCTGGAACAGGCTGCCAAACGTTTGCAAGATCTTTGCAGGAACCGCAGCCACATCCCCGTACGATTCAGCTCGTGCACTATCGGCTGGTTGCTGTGCGGAAGCGTACATATTCGTCGGGTGGGCACTTGGCTGAACGAGTACGACGTCCACGCCCAACTGCGACAGTTCATACCGATAGCTGTCGCTCATGGCTTCCATAGCTTGCTTGGAGGCGCCGTAGAGGCCAAAAAATGGCAGGGTCACGCGACCCAGAATGGATCCGATATTGATCACAAGCCCAGAGCGCCGAGCTCGAAGAGTAGGCAGGACCGCGCGGAGGACTCGCTGTACACCGAATACGTTTACCTCAAACAGGTCCCGCACCTGCCCCGGCGTGAATGTCTCCGAGAT